>Ga0154020_10000299_pt1 | contig 59464 bp, 52 predicted proteins | sample Klosneuvirus_201_FD_109709 | JGI IMG/M metagenome (GOLD analysis project Ga0154020, IMG submission 109709) | Active sludge microbial communities from wastewater, Klosterneuburg, Austria - Klosneuvirus_20160825_MG | ecosystem: Engineered > WWTP > Aerobic digester > Activated sludge | place... | reverse complement strand
CTTGCCAGCTCGGTCTGGGCGTGCCGATTACCATGATTGCCGATTGACGGGCAGGCAGTGTTAGGTTGCCACTTGAAAGATCAAGGGCTCGTCCTGATGCGTCAAAAATGCGCACCTGTAATTGAGCACTAAAAGTATGTGGGATTTTGCTGCCGTTAAAATTATCGAGGCAGGTTACGCTGCGGGCACCATTCGTCACAGTTTCTCGGTATCTATCGCAATTCTTAATATCATCCGGAATCGGTGATTTATTGTAATCAAAATAGGCGCTGGGACTGGTTGTTCCAGTCGTATAGGCATGGTACGTGGTGCCGCCAAAGTTAAGGCCCGTGTTTCTAACGTCAAGTACCAAGGTTTGGTCAAAACGCGAGGGATTGGTGATTTCATATTGAGCTAAATGTAGTAAATCGTACTGTAAGCCATAAGTAGTATCGAACAGATTCTCAATATTGTTCTTATCAAAACCAAATGAGGTTAAAGCGTAGCGTGGATCGGTCGTTTGTGTTTCGACATAAAACGGGACCAACAAAAGATTAAGCTTGAATTTAAAGGTTCGGCTGCTCGCATTGCCGATTAAATCAACCGCGTTGATTTCAAGCTGAATGGTATCATCTGCCGTGAGTTTGCCTAGTTCTGGACCAAGCATTGGGATCGACAGGTTAACGGTATGGCTTGCTTGCGGATTGGTTTTAAACTCAGGAAGAGGCTTCACCTGTTGAATGACCGTATCATTTTTCTTAACCGCGTAAGTTGCTGAGCTAACTTTGCCGGCATCGATGTCGAAAAGCAGGGTAGGGGAGTCAGTATTGGTTGCGATGAGATCGGGGTAAACGTTAAAGACCTGTTTACCATCGCTGAGCGTGCTGTCGTTACACACCGTTTCTTTCTGTGCGGCGCCAAATTGCACTCCGGCAGGTGATACCGACATACTTCTGGAAGAATCATCATTGGCTTTGCATGTGACCAAATTAATGCGAGGGCCCGCGGCTTTGAGTGAGAAATGGATTTCTGTTTTTGAACGGTTGGATTTGCTGTCTTGAGAAGTTACCGTCAGGATGTGATCGCCATCAGCAAGCGCCGGTTTAAAATTCCAAGCCCATTTGGTGTTGCCCGCTTTGTCGAAACTTAAATCGCTGACATCTTGACCGTCAAAAGCGACGTTAACAGAAGCCACGCCGTCGGCATCTTCTGCGTATCCATTAATTGTTCCTTGGCCATTGAGGGTCTCATTAGGTTTGGGAGATAAAATGACAATTTGCGGCCCTACACCCGAAGGCGTAGTGGGTGGCTTTTCTTGGGGAGGTTCCTTGCTTTTGTACAGTACAGAAGTATCGCCGCGAATGCTTGAGAGAATACGCGTCAAATCTTGAGTTTTAAGTTTGGTCTTGTTTTTGTCAGATGCCAGAAATGTTTCTAACGCGTCAGCGAAAAACAGCCGAGTTGTTTCTTCTTCGATAAACACGTTGCCCGAAACGTTGAGAGGCTGTTCATTATAAGCCCCGTCAAATATGCCGTCAGAGATGTCTTTGGCCAGCAGTTTACTGAGTACCAGCGAATTGATGATTGATCTGTCTTCTATGTCCGCGCGTTGACCAAGCTCCATCGCATGTTGCGAAAGTGCCATGGTATTGAAATAGTAGATTAGATCCGCTGACAATGTGGACGGCAATTCTTTGCCATTCAAGGAATCACCACTGGCCAGCCAAAAAGGTTGGTTATCAAAATGTTCGGCAAACAATAAGACGTTTTCTTCAAAGGCCTGTTTTAACGGTATGTCTGAGGTTTGGCGCGCGTAAAGTGTGCGCGTGACGATTAAAGTTGTCCAAGGGTTGACCCGTACGCCGTCGATATTTTGTTTCAGCTTGGTGTCGATCAACAAAGCCATAAATTTGTCATCGAGTGAGAGAGGAATGGGTTCGGTGGAGGTCAGAGGCTCCAGAGTATTTCCGCCTCCAAGCCCAGATACGGAAATAAGAAGATCGCCATCGATCGAATCCAAGGTGAAGCTGAATTCACCACGATCATTCGTGCGCGTCTCGCCAACTTTTTCAATTTTATTGTTTTTGTCTTTTGGCAAACGCTCAATCAATACGTGGGCATTTTGCAAGGGTGCAAGCAATAAGGCTTTGCCGTTGATACGCAACCCCGAGCTGTTTTGTTGGGTCAAAGAGGGGTTGGGGTTGTCGCTCGTATTTCCCGTATTAGGTGGATTGGTGCAAGACAGATCAAACAGAATTATCAAAGACAGCGCAGCGAAAAACATTTTTTTCATAATAACTCTCTCCCTGTGAATTAAAACAATAAATCATAAAAATCATAAATTATTATAAATTGCAATGAGTTTGTTAAAGACAACAATAAATGGGTCGACGTTGATCACAGGCAATTTGATTAAATTCGCCGTAATCAGAGTCTGGTATAAAAATGATTCCTTTTGCTGTAGAAATGCCTGTAGCGAGACCAAAACAGGATGAATAGCCATCGGTCGCTTGAACCCAACCACCATCTAGATCCTGAGGCGGCATTGGAACACTTTCATTTTTACCTTTGCTGCTGGTGATGGGGCCGCTGCCACCGCGAAGTTCTCTAGCATGAATAAATTCGATAGTTGTGCAGACATGCGCTGCATTATGGCCGCAGATATCCTGGCAATATTGCTTGGCGGCCCAAGGACCCAAAATGTCAGCTTGTCCGCCTGGCGGATCCACCATCTTTCTTGCCGCGCCGTTAACCGTAAAGTCCGTCTTTCCGCAGTAAAAACCGTTGCTACTCGTTTGATAAGCGCCTTTTTGAATGATGGTTCGTTGTGACTGTAACGATTCAGTACTGAGTTCTGTAGTGGTGAGCTTGCCATTAATTGTCCCCCCAGACAGACCATCGACAGAATTTAATTTTGGGCAAACGCTGGCGTCACATTGACCAGGTGCACCAGCAGGGCCAGGATCGCCTTTAGGACCAACTTCCGTACGGCTGCAATGAACCAGAAAAATAAGACTTAAAATGAGTGCAGGTGACTTTTTCATATAAAAATTTCCCTCAAATTTTATAAATTAGATTTTGTGTAACGAATTAAGTGATCAGGCGGTGGATTTGGATTGATGCGGGTAAAATTGAGATTCAAATCAAGATCGTTAATGCGTAGTAAATAATCATGTGCCACTTCGTTTGTTGGCAAGCGAAGCGCAGGTTTAAGTGTAATATGGCCGCCTAGGGTTAAGCTGTGCTCAACAAACATGCGTGAAATTGACTGGACGTAATAATCGTCATCTTTTGCACCACGAAATATCATCACGGCATAATGGCCACGCAATTGGTTGGTTGAATCGGGTCGCTTATAACAACCGCTAAAACCACAATTGACGCCTAGGCAGTCAACATAGCCTGTTCCCGACCAATGCAGGCTAGGGTCACCTAAAGCATCAGGGGTATACATTTCACGAGCGTCAAAAATACCGCCTGGTGCAAATAGAGGCATGGGCGTGAAGTTGATGCCAGCATGGGCGGCAGTATAAGTTGTGAGCTTAACCGGTATTCCGTAAGCGAATTTGCAAAAGTTGACCGACTCTGCATCAAAATGCGGCTGATCAAAACCGATCAATACTTGAAAATTTTTCCCAGCCGGAATGACATAATCAGTAATACTCCCTGCGGGATCGACTATTTGATGGCTAGCCGTATCTATGACGACAATGCGCCAGTTAACAGCCGTATTTTTTGTAATGCCACCTGCAAGAAAATCGTTTGTGCCCACGCAGCGTGGCGCTTCGTCGTTGGTTGAAACGATGACTGGCACATTGTCTTTAATCCAATCTTGGGCAACAAAAGGCCAGACATCGCCAGATACACGCGTATAACAATTTTTGATGTTATCAGGCAGAGAAACACCATAAGAAAACCAATTGCTTGCTGGAGGATGGGTGCTGTGACCAGCCACCAAACCCTGCCACCGTTTTAATTGAACTTGAACCTGCTGCTGCTCCCAACCAGAAATGCTGAAGACGGTATCACGATCAGAAATGTTTTTAAGATTATAGCGTTTCACAACAAATAAATTATTTTCCAGCCCTAAGTTGGGACTCACTAGGTCTGGTAAGTTATTGGTTTCAAAGCTATAGTGTTCGATATTCTCTTTCGTGTTCGGCTCTATCGATTCAGGTGTAATTCCCAATGGCGTAGGTAAAATGTCGAGTTTAAAGAACAAGGACAACGTATTTTCGTTGCCCAGAGTGTCTCGTACAATTAATCGTAATTCAGTGGGCACTTGACCTGAGAGCTCCAGGAAATCAGGGCCGAAAATTTTCGATGAAAGGTAAATATCACGAATTGTCTGCCCTGGAGTGGCAGGAATTTTTTGAATGTTACCGATTAATCTACCATACTGATAAATGCCGGCTGTTAATGATAATTTTTCAGAGGCTGTGTTGATTTTGCCATCTGCATCGCTGGGAATAACGGAGATAAATGAGCTGGTCTCTAATTCTTTGGCTAACTCCGCAAAAGTTCTAAAAATGAAGTAAGGCTTATCTTTTTGGGGTTGAAGAGCTTCTAATTTACAGTTGAAATCTTGCACAGCATTGTACCAGCGAATGGTTGAATATTGGGCTTTGACTTCGAATCCCCTTTGCCCGTCGTCATATGCCTTGCAATCGCTAAAGCTGATTTTAGGCGCAGTGCTATCAACACTGAAAGTCGTGGTGACTTTGCTTTCTTTACCGAATGCATCATGTGCAACAATTTTTACATTGTGAAAACCGTCATCAATTTTAGATTCTTCGGTCCAAGCGATTTTATTGTTGGAAAGTCGCTGCCCAGATGAAATGGGGCGATCATCAATTAAGATTTCTACGCCGGTGACGCCTGCCTCACTTTCAGCAAAACCGATAATTGATATTTTATCGCGATAAACCGCATCTTGTACGGGAGAGGATAGGGTGATGATAGGCCCCTGCGAAGCGTCTTTCGTTGAGATTTTAGGACTGCCAGCAATATAGTCACCATACAGGACCGAGTAGTTGGTACTGATAGCGGTAATGGTGGCAGTCATATCAGAAAGCCTGACACCGGATTTATTCGCTTGTGAAGTCAGGTAACTACCCAGAGCCGCAGCCATGATTTTACGGGTAAGCTCAATATCAAGCCGTTGATCATCAACCAGCGTAATGAAGCCCTTGGTCCCATTGCCATCAAACCTACCATCTGCCAGTAAGTCATCTGTAAGCATCTGCGTCAGAGATAAAAGATTCACCAGGCCGCCTGGGGTCAGCCCTAAACTACGACTCAGTTCATCACCAGCGGCGGTTAAAGCTGTAGTTGCCAAACCGTGTAAGGCGCTGGATGATAATCCATTGGTGGATGCAGCGCTTGGATCCACGGGCAGTGCGTTAATAAAATCTTGGCCAGCGAATAATTCGATGAAAAGATCGTTTGTTTCTTTGAAGGCATCCGTATAGCTTTTTTGATTGTTGCGGACACTCCACAGCGTGCGTGCCGCAATCAGGGTTGACCATGGAGAAACGATCAGATGGTCGTATTTTTGTGCCAATTTGGCTTCAGGAATAATGGCCATCAAGCGATCGGATGGCGAAAGCGCCAATTGATCATTTGAAATAGGTTCTTGGCTGATTCCCCCTTGATCGCCCAAAACCTCTATCAAAAGGGTGCCTTCAGCATTGGTCAACTTGGTCTCAAGACGACCTTCTTTATCGGTTTTTCCTTCGCCTAGAATCTCGTTTGATGTTGAACTTAAGGTTGAGCTGGTTGTAGCGGAGTTATTGCGAAGATAAGAAATACGGTAATGCGCGTTGCTGATCGGTGTAATTAATGCTGCTTGTAGCGATACAGTGGTATCCGCGTTAATGTCTGGAGGCTTATTACAACCGCCAATCAAGCCTAAGAGTACATGCATGCAGATCAATACTTTTTTCATACCGGGTCTCCTTCACATAAAAAACAAAAACCCCAAATTGAGGTTAAGCCCGAATCCAAAATAAGTGGTTGAACCGGGAATGATATATAGGTTCGGTTCAACGCCCAAGCGGATTTGGTGCCAGATCCTTCCGGAAGCGCTGAGAGAGACGGCGATGAGTGGCAGGGGCTGTATCGTATCGGGTAGATCAATTTTATATTTGATGCCTTGATCATTCTTAAGTGCGCGATCACCTTGCACGAGAACCAATGCCCCGGCTTGGACGCCAATGCCCAGCTTAACCGGTAAAAACCAACTTCTGGATTCAAGTCTTATGCCAGCTAAAGCTGCACCGGCGCTTTGTTTGAAGTAATAATTGCCTGTACGATCAGAAAAAGTCGTTTGGCCAATGAGATTGGAAGTGATGCCAAACGCATAAAAACCTCGAAGCAGAACAATAACATCGTTGAAAACGCTATATTCTAATGATGCGCCGATCGCAGGGGAGTGAGAAAGAGATGACTCAGCGGAGTTATTACTGACTGCTGGTAACATCACATAACTTGGTTCCAATACAACGCCAAGCTCACCTTGGTGCGCCCAGGCGATGTTTGAAAAGAAGCCGACAGTGATGATGATCATCGCTCTCTTCAACATGGAAGATAAATATCATAAATTATGATTTAATCAATGCAAAAGGATGCACTGATGAATTTGGATGGTGAGCGATTTAGCCCATCAACATTATACTCGTGAGATAAACTAAGGGGACTGTGATTTCTCAATAAAACTGATGGCATCAGCAATAGGCCGCTCACTCTCTCTTCCTAACCAAAGGAGATGCCCCCAGTGGTTGTCATAAGTCATCAACACCGAATTTTTAATATGCTCTAGGGCAAAACGCGCGTGGTCAATATGGACAACGGCATCATTTAAGCTATGCATGATTAACGTCGGGCAAGAAACGGCTGCCACTGTTTCAGCTGGAATGTCTTGATCTAAATCGCTCACAAAACCTCGGTGTGAACGTTGTTTGCGAATCATGTCGTGCAGCTCTTTGACTTCATCTGTATGGAGCGTTCCATTTTTTGCCGACGAAAGTTCACGGCACATGATTTTCGCCATGAAGCGTGGGAACAAAAAATAGAAGAAACGAAATAATGCCCAACTCCATCTTTCTATGCTTGGGTTAAATAGTTTTTTCCCTCGTCTGTAATTGACATCCGTTTCATGCATCCATTTTTGAGTAACGGCCGAAATCAAAATCAGTTTATCGACCCTCGCCGGATAGGTCGCTGCGATTTCAATAGCCGTGGGTCCGCCAGCTGAAATACCGATGACAATGGCTCGCTCAATATGAAGCTCATTCAAAAGCGCAATGAATAAGCCGGCGGTGTGCTTGGGTGAATGATCCGGCAATAACGGCGTTTGCCCATATCCAGGCCGAGACGGCGTCACCAACATAAATCGGCTTGTATCGAAACCCTTATGGAACAGGCTCTCCTTACAGTTGCTGTGTCCGCCATGTACAAATAATAGGGGGGTTCCAGATCCGTAAGCGCAAAATTCGATTTTACCTTGTTCAGTCGTAATTATTTTGTGCATCGTGTGGTTCACAGCTGTATGAATAATAATGTTTATATAAAATTATATTTTACCCTTAAAAATGTTATGCGGGTTGGTCCTGGGCCAACTAAAACAGAGACACAAAAATCAACACAATTCCTAGCGTCGCGACATTCCACACCAAAGAGCGGATAAGCGGCACGCCGAAAGCGTACAATGGAATATAGAGCAATCGCGCCCAGAAATATAAATGCGCGCCCCATACCGTCATCCAGTTATGCTTATTGGTAAGGTGAGCGATGAACACCATCGCGGCAAATAACGGAAATGTTTCCAGGAAATTACGGAAGCAGCGCTCAAGCCTCCCGGCCACGCCGGTTAAGGGTGGGGTAGAGCCATCACGGCTGCTGGCGGCCCACTGATAGCCGCGCTGTAGACTGGCGGAATGTGAGCTGATGATAATTTGCACGATTCCCAATATGGCACTGCATGCCAATAACCAAAGTTCAGGCGTCATATTTACGTTCACGGGTTGCTCCTCAACAGAAGGCGGATTAATTTATCATGAAGACAGGCTTTAGTGTTGTTATTCAAGCTTAATGACCAGCTTCTTCCCTAAAGCGTCGGCAATACGTTTAAGCGTTGCAATCCGAAACTCAGCCCTTTTACCATTTAAAAGGCGGGATAGACTGCTTTTTTGAAAATCCTCTTCGAAACAGAATTTTTCAATGGTTGGGTAATTCTTCCTGATTAAATCGTTGACCTGCTTTCTCATGGTTTCCAGTGGGTCATAATCATTTTTAGGTTGCATGCTGGGCAACTTATCAGGTATGACAATCCATTGAGTTGCCTAGTGGGCAACCTTGCTTCGGAGCATCTTATGAACTTTCAACCAAATTCGTCATTAATAAATATGCAGATGCGTGACGAAATAATATATAAGCTTTCGCTTATTGCGCCCAAGCTTGAATCATTGGCGGCTTTGTTGAAATGGCAAAAACAAGAATCAGATGGGTTAGAAAATTTGTATGGACTTGGAATAATCTTACAGGATTTGGCCCACGAAGTTCATGGCCTCAGAAAGCTTTTGGATGATTCTCTCAGGTCATAAATATTGTACAGATGGTCTCGATAAGCCGTTGTCAACTATCCAACCCAACATCGTACTTTATATGACGCTTGATAAAAGATTTGGGACCCTAAAATCGCGGCGAGCAACCAAAGGGTGACATATTCAGGGGTAAGATGGGGGACATCAATTTGGGCCAAGTTGCCGACTAACATCAATAAGCTGATCGATAGGGCGGCAAGCAGAGAAAATTGCCATAATTGCGTGCGCTGAACGACTTTTAACTCTTCTTGTTTCAAGGTTAAAGCGCTTAAAATGGCCGTAGTGCCTAAAAATACGGCCCCGCAGGTCATGGCACACAACCAGGTACCATGATGCATAAAAAAGCCTAACAAGCCGTGACCACCGCCTAAAGGCCCAATACCAAATTGAGGGCAAACCAGAAGGGTCAATCCTCCAGTGATGAGATGCACAAGGCAAAGCTTCGCGAATACCCCTAAAAATGATGGGTTTAATTCAGCTCTTATGCGCTGGATAATATGATTTGAGACATTGGCTGAGGGCAGGACTTCTGGAGTGGACAGAAAATCCTGAAATTCCTCCTGCTCAGTTGTGTTTCGCCCTGTTGTACTCACGATTTTCCCTCTTTAGGCTTGTTGGCCAAGTCGCTGTTTGACAGCAGTTGACGCAAATGACGGATAATCCGGCTCAAGCGTTGGCTAGCCGTATTTTCACTCACTCCCAGACGCTCTGCGATTTCTTTGAATGGGAGATCGTCTTCATAACGCCATTGGACCAACTGCTGTTCGGCACGCGATAAGGTTCCTATAATGTCTTCTTGGTGAAAATCAGCTGGAGCTGGATCGCGACTGACCAAATGTTCTTCTTCAAGCGGTACCGCTTGGCCTTGATCGACGCGGTACCCTCGTCTTTGATGATCAATAAGCGTACTGCGACAAATGACAAATAGCCAAGGTAAGAACGGGAAACGGCTGTCATACTGCGCCCGACTCTGGTGTAATTTAAAAAAGACGTTCTGCAATAAATCCTCAGCCAACATAACTGTTTGAACACGTTTTTTCATATAACCGTACACCCGGCCATGATGACGACGATAAAGGGCCTCAAAGGCGTGAGCGTCACCTTTTTGGTAAGCCAGCATGAGTTCCTCATCGGTTTGTTCGCTCAAGAGACATCCTATTCAGTAATACGTAGAAAAAAGTTTTTTATGACATGTCATGTTTGGATGGTTTTGTCCGTATTTACCATCACGAGTATAAAGCTCGCTTTAAGAAGGAGATTTTTATGATGCGTTTATTGTTAGCGAGCTCGCTGTCTTTGGTTCTCTCAACCACTGCTTTTGCGCATGAGCACTGCGATTGCAGCAAAGACTGCCAAAGCAAGTGTCAGCAAGGCCATGGAGAAAATTGTAAGTGCCATAATTGCGATTGCGCCAAAACCCGCAAATGCGACCATCATCAGTGCAAGATGCAGCCTAAACCTAAAGATGAGGAAAAATAATGCGTATGTATAAGCCGTCCACCTGCTGTGCAACTCACGTTAGTGTGCAGCCGCCCCAGTCTTCGGCGCGCGATCCCGTCTGTGGCATGCAGGTCGATACTGCTACAGCCAAGTGGCGTACTCATTATCAGGGGCAGGATTATTTCTTTTGTAATCCTAAGTGCCTCGATAAGTTTCGCGCTCATCCCGAACACTATCTCAAACCGCAGCCTGTGCGGTTGATCAAATCGGCCGACCAAAATGTGCCGTATACCTGCCCCATGCACCCTGAGGTGGAGCAGTTAGGCCCAGGGGCTTGTCCAATCTGCGGCATGGCGCTTGAACCTAAGGACATGGCGGCTGAGGAGACTGAGAACCCAGAACTCGTTGATATGATGCGGCGTTTCAAGATCAGTGCGATTTTCACCATGCCTTTGTTCTTGCTTGCGATGTCTGAGATGTTGCCTGGCCAGTCGTTACAGCACGCGATGAGCCCGCGGCTTCTTATCTGGTTACAGCTTATTTTGGCGACGCCCGTTGTGGGTTGGGGCGGATGGCCCTTTTTTCAGCGCGCGGCCCAGTCCATCCGTACGCTGAAACTCAACATGTTCACCCTGATCGCGATTGGCACGGGTGTGGCCTATGGCTACAGCGTTATTGCAACTTTATTTCCGCACCTGTTCCCATCTTCTTTTCGCACCCATGGGGGCGCAGTGGCGGTTTACTATGAAGCCGCTGCGGTGATTGTGCTGTTGGTTTTGCTTGGGCAAGTGTTGGAGCTTAAAGCGCGCGGCAAGACTGCCAATGCCATTCGCTCGCTTTTGAATTTGGCGCCGAAAACCGCACGCGTTGTTCGTCCTAACGGCCAAGAGGAAGATATTGCGGTTGAAGCTATTGTAGTTGGCAATCGCTTAAGAGTCCGGCCCGGTGAGCGCATTCCGGTTGATGGCGTGGTGATCGAAGGCCATAGCGCGCTTGATGAATCCATGATGACCGGAGAGTCCATTCCAGTTGAGAAAAATCCGGATGACCGGGTTTATGCCGGTACTTTGAACCATACGGGCAGCTTAATCATCGAAGCGCAAAAAATCGGATCTGAGACCCTGCTGGCTCAGATTGTGAGAATGGTGCGTGATGCCATACGCAGCCGTGCGCCTATCCAGCGCTTGGCGGATCAGGTATCCGCCTATTTTGTGCCTTTAGTCGTGGTGATTGCGATAATCACTGCAATCATTTGGGCTATTTTAGGGCCGGAACCACGGCTCACCTATGCTTTAGTCAATGCGGTCGCCGTACTGATTATCGCCTGCCCGTGCGCTTTGGGGTTGGCCACGCCTATGTCGATCATGGTGGCCACCGGACGCGCGGCGCAAATGGGTATTTTAATCAAACACGCCGAGGCTTTGGAAAATTTTCAGAAAGTCGATACCTTGGTTTTTGATAAGACGGGCACCTTAACCGAAGGCAAACCCAAGCTCATTTCGGTTGTTACACAGCCTGTAATTTCCGAGACTGAATTCCTGCAAAAAATTGCCAGCTTGGAGCGTGCCAGCGAGCATCCGCTGGCTGCCGCAATGATTCAAGGCGCTCAAGAACGAGGCATCAGGCAGTGGCTGGCCGTTCAAGATTTTCAATCGGTGACCGGGAAGGGCGTCATGGGGCAGGTCGGTGGTACGCGGGTACTGCTTGGAAACCAAAAGCTCCTGGTGCAAGAAGGCGTTGATCCGCAGCCCCTCGTGGAACAAGCAAGTACACTGCAAAAAGAGGGGCAGACGGTGATGTTTGTGGCGATTGACGGACAACTGGCCGGCTTGGTGGGTGTGGCCGATCCCATTAAAGCCAGCACCTTCGAAGCCATTGCCCAATTCAAGAAACAAAATTTACGTTTGGTGATGCTCACCGGTGATAACAGCCATACCGCGCATGCGGTAGCGAAAAAACTCGGCCTGGATGAAGTTAAAGCAGAAGTCTTGGCTGAACAAAAAAGCGCATTCATTAAACAATTGCAGGATGAGGGGCGTATTGTCGCAATGGCAGGCGACGGCGTCAATGATGCACCGGCCTTGGCGTTGGCCCGCATAGGTATCGCCATGGGACACGGCGCCGACGTGGCAATTCAAACGGCAGCAATCACGTTGGTTCAAGGTGATTTGCGCGGTATCTTGCGGGCCAGGATACTCAGTCAGCGCACCATACGCAACATCAAGCAAAACCTGTTTTTCGCGTTTGTTTACAATTTCGTCGGTGTATCGGTGGCAGCGGGCGTGCTTTATCCGTTTTTTGGCTGGCTTTTAAACCCCATGATCGCCAGCGCCGCGATGAGTTTAAGTTCCGTGTCTGTGATTGCTAATGCGTTGAGACTTCGTCATGCCAAAATTTAGTCGAACCAGTTTTTTTATTAAGATTCATTTTTTGTCTTTACTGGCATTCTCTGCCGCCTGCTCTTCCCGCACGGTCAGCAATAAACCGCCAATCGCTTCTGCCGCTTCGCCAGGCGCAACAGAAGCACCCGTGAAAAAATCAACTTTAGTTTTAGACCAAGATCCGCCACTGCCAGGTGAGTCAAATCAACAATGGGAAGGATTGGATCAGAGCCAGCCTGACCAAAAACAGGAGCCGCACCACCATCATATGCATCCCCCTGATGCAGCTTCGAAGCCAGTCCACAAGGATGAACAGGAGCATCAGCATGTTCATTAATTGGTTACATCGTTTAAGCGTTGTCGTTTTTACCTGCGTGTTATTTTCACACTGTGCAGGTCCATCTATTCGACCAGATTTAGAAAAAATACGCGATTTAAGCCGCATGCAGCTGCCGAATACTCTTGAGACCGCCACTGTTGAGCCCGTTACCAGCCACGATGTTGAACAGTTGCTCAGCCAGCCGCTCAGTGTTGACTCTGCCTTGCGCATTGCCATTGCGAACAACCGGCATGTGCGGGCAAGCCTGCGCGAGCTTGGCATCAGCCGCGGCCAGTACATGCAAGCTTCATTGATCGCCAATCCAGAGGTTGAGCTTGAGGTTTTACCGGAGCGTGATTCGCTTTTGGAATTCCGCGTTGAGTACAACATCAGTTCTTTAATTTTGGCGCCCCTACGCCGCAAAGCCAGCTATTTTGACATGGAGGCCGCACGTTATAAAACGGCCGCGAAATTGATTGAAATCGGGTTTGAAGTCAGGCGTGCGTTTTACGCAGCAATTGCCGCCGCAAGCCGGTTTAAATTTGCCCAACAGACGCTAGACGCTTTTGCTGCCGATCGCGATGCGGCGCAGGCGCTCCTTGAAGCGGGCAATATCACGGATCTCGATTTTGCCAACCGTGAAGCGGCCTATCAGCAAGCAAGGCTTGAGGCCTCCGAGGTCGAATTTGAAGTGATGCGTTCGCGTGAAAAGTTGAATCGCCTTTTGGGACTCTTCGGGAAACAGACGACTTGGCAGGTTGCCGGTCAGTTGACGCCCGCACCACAAACGCTTGATACCCAGGAAAACACTGAAAACCGCGCCATTGCCGCGAGTCTGGAATTGCAAGAAGTGCAAAGTCGCTTAAAAGCGCTGTCGCGACGAATCGGTGTGACCAGAACCGAAGGCTGGCTGCCATCCGTCAACGTCGATTTTCATCTCTTATCCGGCAATCCCAACCAAACAAGCCGCGATCCCAACCTGCGTTATGGCGGCGGCGTGGGTTTGGCATTGCCTATTTTTGACCACAAACAGGGCCAAACGCGCGCCGGTGAAGCCGAATTCGACGGACTGCAAGAGCGCTATTACGGGCTTGCAATTGATATTCGCTCTGGCGCACGCGAAGCACGGGCGCAGTTGGCTGTCACCCATGCCCGTGCTCGTCACTACGAGCAAAAGTTGTTGCCGGCGCAAAAGAAGGTGCTGGAGCAGACCCAACTGCAATACAACGCCATGCAAATCGGTATCTTCGAGTTGCTGCGCGCCAAGCGTGATCTTTTGCAAGTCGAGCTTGGTTATATCAATTCTCTACGCGACTATTGGACGGCTGCGGCCGCCTTTGAAGCGATTTTAGCCGGCAAGCGCGTTGATCAAGAGCCGTCTCCTCAAACAACGAGCACTTATCAGCCTAACTCCCAAGGAGACCACTAACCTATGGACCGTCGCGCTTTTTTACAGCTAGGCAGCGTAGCGGTTGGCACCGCACTGCTTGCTAAAGTTCCCGTTGTTCACGCCCAGCACAAGCACCATCATCCAACGACGCAAGACGCTCCGAATCAGTCGCCGACACAGTTTGTGGCGCCACCAACGCGCGTGGTCGCGCCGGGCGGCCAAATTGGCGTTCACACACCCAACGGCAAAACCTTGGCATGGAAGAAGGCGGGTAATGTGAAGGTCGGCCATTTGATTGCCGAAGTGGTGGATCATGAATTCGCCCCCGGCTTACGCGGGCCGTGTTGGGGCTATAACGGCAGTACGCCGGGACCAACCATTGAGGTGATAGAAGGCGACCGTTTACGACTTTACGTCACCAATCGCCTGCTAGAACCTACAACTGTGCATTGGCACGGCATTATTTTGCCCAACGGAATGGATGGCGTCAGTGGTTTGACGCAAAAACCCATTATGCCAGGCGAAACGTTTGTCTACGAATTCAGCGTGCAGGAACCTGGCACGTATATGTATCATCCGCATTTTGATGAGATGACCCAAATCGCACTCGGCATGACGGGAATGTTCATTGTGCATCCCAAACGGCCGCGTGGGCCTCAGGTCGACCGTGACTACGCGCTGATGACGCATGAGTGGCGAATCGATGTTGGCAGCAAACGTCCGAATCCTAACGAGATGACTGATTTTAACGTGCTGACCTTTAATTCTAAGGCTTTCCCAGGCACCGAACCTTTATTAGTCGGCCGCGGCGAGCGCGTCAGAATCCGTTTGGGCAATTTAAGCCCGATGGAACACCACCCAATTCACATCCACGGTGTTCACTTCAAAATCACCGCGACCGACGGCGGCTACATTCCAGAGTCAGCACAGTGGCCTGAAAACACGGTGCTGGTGCCTGTAGGCTCGACCCGCACCATTGAGTTTGTGGCGAAAGAGGCGGGCGATTGGGCCATGCATTGCCACATGACTCACCATGTGATGATGCAGATGGGCCACAATATTCCCAATATGGTAGGCGTCAATACCCATCGCCTTGACGAGCGCATGCGCCGCATTTTGCCAAATTATATGAGCATGGGAACCGCAGGTATGGGTGGGATGGGAGAGATGGACATGCCCGTCCCCCAAAACAGCCTGCCCATGCGTGGTGGGCCGGGGCCGTTTTCCTATATCGAAATGGGGGGCATGTTTACTGTGGTTAAAGTGCGTGACAATGTGAAAAGCGCGGACATCAATGGCTGGTATCAGCATCCCTCAAATACCGTTGCAGGTCTGGCAGACAGGGTAGCGATGCGAGCAGATGGTATCGACGTCTTATGAAGAGGAAGCAAAAAAAAGTATGAATGTTTGAATTTTATTTTTGATTTCATCTCGAACCATTCTAAAGCGCTGTAACTGTTCTACCTCCGATCCTGAAGAATGAGCCGGATCCGGAAACGGCCAATGAATTATCTTGGCCCGAGACGGATATAGGGGACACACTTCTTCCGCACAGAGCGTCACCACCCAGTCAATTTCATCTGGATTAATCTCTTCAACTGATTTGGAGCGTTGATGAGAAATATCAATACCAATTTCCTTCATGACTTGAATGGCTATCGGATTGACGATGCTTGGCTTTGAGCCAGCACTAAAAATCTTAAATTTATCGCCTAACAGCTGCCTCGCCACCCCTTCCGCCATTTGGCTTCGCGCTGAATTGGCAACACAGAGAAAGAGAATATTCATGACTTTAACCCTTTTCCGCTGGCTCATGCCGAAGACGGTTGTAAAGCAGCGCCGCGCTCACCGTCCCTAAAGGCGGGCCAATAAAGTAGATCCACCATACTGACCATTGTCCTTCAATGATTGCTGGCGCCAACGATCGCGCAGGATTCATAGACGCACCGGTAATGGGTCCGCCTATCAAGGCGGCGAGCAAGACTGTTCCACCGATAGCTGCGCCTGCCATAGTACCGACTGCTCTCGTATCAGTTGCGACGGCAACAATCACAAACATTAAAAAGAAGCTGAGGATATATTCCCAAACAAGAGCTGAAAGAACTGGGACGTGCGGCACAGTCGCGCCGTATGTATGACCTAATGGAAGCAGAACGGCGAGTAAGCTGCTGGCAGCCAAGGCGCCGCTAAATTGTGCAAACCAATATTGTAACAGCTGATTCCAAGGGAAATGCCGCGATACGGCAAAGGCGAGACTAACCGCTGGGTTGAAGTGGGCGCCAGAAATATGCCCAACGGCATAAATCATCACCGTGACAATCAACCCAAAGACAACAGGGATGGTGGTTGGACTGAGCGAGTGAGGGAATCGTTCGCCGACCATTACTGCACCACAACCAGAAAAAACTAACGCAAAGGTTCCGATGAATTCAGCAACGGCTTTGTTTACAGTAGAGCTGTTTACAAACATATATCCACTACTGGGCGGAAGAAGCTGGGGCACAACAAATTGAATCTTTTTGTAGTGGTAATTTGTTAGATACATCCTCATGCATGGTCTCAGCGTCATGCTGTCTCACCCAAAATTCCCAGTGATTGCCTTCTAATTCACTTTGGGCTGGTTTATAATTTTTGTTTTCAATCAAAGACAGATGTAGCTGCAGACTCTCCATACTGAAGTTGGCATAATCTGTGCAAAATTTAGTGAGCTCTTTTTGAAAGAGTATTTTGTAAAACGCAACCGATTTTCTTAAATCCGATAATTCCAAGCCGATGTGGACACGATTTTCCATGATTTTCTCCTTTTTTACGCCTTTCGTCGAAAGGCAAAATAAACGGCAAAAAAACTACAAATCTCGCACCAAATCCTTCAAATGATTTAAAACTTCATGGTTCACGCAGTAACAACGCCTAGGCCCATCAATAATTCCTTGAACCAAGCCTGCGTTCTTAAGAATTCGTAAATGTTCGGATACGGTTGATAAAGCTAGTGGCAGTTCATCGGCTAAATTGCCCGTAATACAGCTTTTTTTGTCAATAAGAAGCTTCAACAAGCGGACGCGGGCAGGGTGGCCAAGGGCTTTACATAAGGAGCTGAGCTCTTCTTCATAAGCTTCTTGGTTCTGTTTATTACTGTTGGGGATCCGCTTTAAGTTGACCATGCACTCATATTATAACATATTTCGACGAAAAACGAAATAACTTATAAACAGCCATTTTGAATCTTTAGAAAATCAACCGCGTTGAGGTTATAATTGGGTTGGTCAATGCATCCGGTTGACTCACCGGTGATGGATAATTTGGAATCTTCGCCTAATCGACAGAGCGTCTTAAACACGGTTGATTATGCGACAAAACAGTTAACCAACTCCGTTCACTAATTCTGGTCGGACGGAGCTTTTTACGAAAGATACCGAAATTCGGACGCTACCCAGAAACGAGTTTAAGCACTGCCTTTTTCTTTTTTCAATGTCCACTCCTTTTGACGCTACCTCCATCTTTAGACCCCGTTAGTTCGTTAATGAAATCCAAAGATGTTTGCGGAATGTCCTGCGTCCAACTTACCTCATGCGGTTGCTTGGTGGGCGTAAACCTGTTCCCAATGTTGTTTTGAATTTGTTTCCATTATGGCTCATATGAGTTGCTTGGGCAGCTAATACAAATTAACCTCTCGCTATAATTCTCATCGCGTCATACCGATAATTAAGGATCGACCGTGGTGAACTGAGATAAGAATGTTGGAACCAAGAGACATCGTCAATGTTCAATTCATAGGCTTTAAAAAGATCGATTACTTGCTCAGGCGTATAGTAAGTCCATAAATCTTCTTGTTCATAAGCAAATACGGTTAGAAGAATGGCTTGCCCACCGGGTCGTAAAAGTCGACGCATTTCCTTTAGTAAAATTCGGCCATCCGTCATCAAATCGAATAAGAAAGCAGCGATGACAATGTCTGCGCAAGCATCCGGAAGCGGGCAATGCACGGCATCGGCAATCAACATCCTGATGTTGGTCCGCGAATAACCATCTCCAAGCTGATGAACAGTGATTCGGTCCGACATTTGGCGGACATTTCTGATGCGGACTTCATTGATCTTGATCTGTTCGCCACGGCAAATCAAATTTGACGTATGGGCCAAGAGATATGACAGATCAACGCCGATGACTTCACCGGCATGCGCAGATAGACCAGCTAAGGCGCGTCCTGCACCACTGCCAAGGACAATTGCACGCTCATGGTTTTTATTAGGTAAATACAAATCTAACGATTTATCACTTTCTTGCGTATCTTTTCTCCAATCACGCAACAGATATTCCAGTGTCGCCGGTGGTCCATACCCACCACTTCGCGGGTCTAAATCATCCACATCAAATGGCTCATTTTGAGTAAATCGCGTTTGCAATGGATGTAACAGGCGATCAAATATCTCGAAATTTTCTTTGGTGGCGTTTGCTGCTTGCAACAAAGACGAGATCTGGTTGGGGTCAAGTTCGCTCATACGTATTTTTGCGTTTTCAAAAGCCTGAGTGAATGGTTTAAAAGCTTTGGCTTTGGCGATTTCAGCGCGTGCCAGCGTATGTCTCGCATAAAGTGCCGGGTCCGCCATGAGTATCGGGATACCGCTAATGATTGGCCAGCTTCTTTGGCAACTCTCACACCGCATTGCCACTTCTTCTTCTTGAAGGGCTGCCACGCAAAAGAGACATGTGAGCTGCATCTTGTCAGTAGAAAAAATGTGAGGGGTCATGGTTGTTTTACCTGAAGATTCGGGTTGGGTCTTATGTTCAGCAAACGTAAGCCATTAAAGATAACGATAAATGATGCTCCCATGTCTGCGGCAATCGCTGTCCACAACGAAGCGTAACCGGCTAGGGTCAAAAGGACAAAAATAGCTTTGACAGCCAATGAAAACCCAATATTTTGCCTGATGACTTTTAAAGTCCGGCGGGAATGTTGAATCAGCCAAGGCAGTTTGAGAAGGTTGTCTGACATCAAAGCGATATCAGCCGTTTCGATTGTTGCATCACTGCCGGCCACTCCCATTGCTATGCCGATCGTAGCACGGCCAAGTGCTGGCGCATCATTGATCCCGTCACCGACCATCGCCACATTTTTATATCTGGCGACCAGTGCCTCAATGGCCTGTACTTTATTTTCTGGTAATAATTCAGCCTGAATTTCTTTAATGCCAACTTGATTGGCAATGGCTTGTGCGGTGCCTTGATTATCACCGCTTAGCATCACCACATGTTCGATACCAAGCTGTCGCAGCTGCTCAAGAGCGGGTTTTGCGTCCTGACGCACCTTATCCGCGAGCGCGATAAACCCGCAGACGTGGCTCTCGTTTCCAATAATAACAATGCTATGTCCGGATGATGATAAAGCTTCAAGTTTCTGATGGACATCAGCAGTTTCCTGTCCACGCTCTTCAAGATAGCGGTGTGAACCCAACCAATATCGCGTGCCATTGATCTGGGCGGTCGCACCTTTACCTTGAATAGTTTGTAAGTTATCCGCTGCGATAATCCTCACTTGTTTCGTTTTGGCATACGATACGATAGCGGCGGCTAAAGGATGATCGCTTTGTACTTCCATCGCGGCCGCTCGTTCCAACAATTCAGCCTCTGTATGGCCGTTCATAGGAATAACCGAAACGACTTGCGGCTGTCCTTGGGTCAAGGTTCCTGTTTTATCAAAAGCAATGGCTTTTAGATGTGCCGGCAGTTCAACATAAACACCGCCTTTAATCAGAACGCCTTGTCTGGCTGAAGCGGCAATTGCCGCGACAATACTCACCGGTGTGGAAATGACTAAAGCACATGGACAGGCAATAACGAGTAAAGTCAAAGCGCGGTACAGCCATGTTTGCCAATCACCGCTCAAAAAAACCGGTGGAATGAACAAAAGCAAAAAAGATAATGCCAATACACAGGGCGTATATATTTTCGCAAAGCGTTCCACCCATTGTTCAGAAGGGGCGCGTTTGGATTGGGTCTCCCCAACCATTTTGATGATGTGAGCTAAGGTTGTGTTTTCAGCCAATTTTGTCGAGCGGATGACAAGCGCACCGTTACCATTGATGGTGGCGGCAAAAACCGAATCACTGATACCCCGCTGAACAGGAACGCTTTCTCCGGTAATGGGCGCTTGATTAATGTCACTTTCGCCTTTGATGATATGACCATCAAGTGGGATTTTTTCACCTGGTTTAACGACAAAAATTGAACCCACTTGGATCTCTTTGACGAGAACTTCTGTCTCGCTGCCATCAGGGTTTCTTATATGGGCCTTTTCAGGGGACAAGTTTATCAAAGATTCAATGGCTTTTCTGGCTCGGCTGACGCTCCAAGATTCCAAAGCCAAGGAGACTGCAAATAAAAAGGAAACTGTTGCCGCTTCAAACCACTCATTAATGCCAATGGCGCCAAAAATGGCGATAACCATCAACAAATTGATATCGGGCCGTAAACGTTTTAAAGCATACCAAGATTTTGGAAAAACATGCCAAGCACCCAAAATAGTCGCTAATCCATAAAGTATTCTGACAATAAGTGGAATTTGATGGGAAATACCTTTAGATTCGCTGCCTAAAGCTGCATAGACGCTCTTTGCAATAAACGCGTGAGAGGTGAACCCCGCTGCCGTAATGGCACCGCTTGCGACCATGAATAAAGTCCGCCCATACCGGCTCAAAAATCCTTTTTGCTCGATATTGCCTGGATCTGCCGACCATAATTTCGCATGCATGCCTGTTTGCGCGATAACTTGGATAATCCGTTCCGCGGAAGTTTTTGCGGCGGATGACTCAATACTCAATTTGCCGTTGAGAATGTCAAAGAAGAGATGATCTTCACCGACGATGGGGCTTAATTCCCTTTTCAGGATTGCGACCTCTTCGGCGCAATCCATGCCTTTTATGGTAAAGACGAGTTGTTTTTCTGTGACTGACATAATCTCAATATTCCTTCATCCATGTTGAGTTTGGGTTAATGTGCGAGGGCGGTGAAACATCTGGTACATCACGGGCAAGAGAAACAACGTTAAAGCGGTGGCGGAGACGAGACCGCCAATCACAACCGTGGCGAGTGGCCGCTGCACTTCGCTGCCAGGTGCGCTTGACAATGCCATCGGCAGGAATCCAAGTGCGGCGACCAGTGCGGTCATCACCACCGGCCGCAACCTCATTTCGGCGGCTTGACGGATGGCTTCTTGAGGCGTGACGCCCCGTTCTTCGAGATGTTTGCAAAACGAGAGCAGAACCAGGCCATTGAGCACGGCGACACCGAATAAGGCGATAAATCCCACGCCGGCAGAGATGCTGAATGGAATGCCGCGGATGAGAAGCGCAAAAATACCGCCAATCGTGGCAAAAGGAATGTTTAAAAAGATAAACAAGGCTGATTTGACTGAGTAAAACGCCATCCATAACATGAAGAAAATGAGCATTAGCGCTAAGGGTACAACCCAGAGTAAGCGGTTTTTGGCTTCGATAAAATTTTGAAACTGCCCGCCCCATTCTAAACGGTAGTTCTCGGGTAACTTGATTTCTTTATCAATGAGCGCTTGCGCGTCTTTGACGACCGAAACAATGTCACGGTCGCGAACGTTGAATTCAACAGTATGGCGTCTGGAAATTTTTTCACGATTGACGATGGCCGGACCCTTTTCAATTTGAATATCCGCGACCTCAGCCAAGGGAACCATCTGACCAGTCTTTGCCTTGAGTGGCATGGCACCAATTTGCGCTAAAGAACCGTTAAACCCATGGGCGATTTTAACGGTCAATTCAAAACGCCTATCACCTTCAAATATCTGACCAACATGATGCCCAACCGCGAGCGTTTCGGTCAGTTGATTGACGTCTTCGATGCTGAGTCCATAACGGGCCAGTTTCGCCCGATGCGGATAAATCTTGAGATAGGGTAGGCCGCTGTTGTGTTGTGATCGGATGTCTTTGGCGCCCTCTATCTTAGCGAGAATGTTGGCGATTTGCTCACCTGTTTTTTCTAGAATCTGTAAATTCTGGCCATAAATCTGTACGGCGACATCGGATCGTACGCCGGCAATCAATTCGTTGGTCCGCATTTGAATCGGTTGAGAAATGGCGCCGGCCACCTCGGGCACCTCTTTTTCTAAGACTTCTGAGATTTCATTGCCTAATTGTTCCTTGGTTAACCCTGGCCGCCAATGAGGGCGCGGTTTAAGCTGGATATAGACATCAGTTTGCTCAACACCCATGGGGTCCATCGCTAATTCGGGCGATCCGGTTTTACTGACGACATGTTCAACTTCAGGAATGGTGAGAATGGCTTTCTGCATGCGCTGATCGGTGGCAATGGATTCGGATAAGGCAATGCCTGGCAGGCGCCTAGCTTCTACTAAGATGTCTCCTTCATCTAACTGTGGAACAAACTCTGAGCCTAAGAATAAGAATATAGTGACAGAGCAAGCCAGTAAAAATGCGCCGGCGCCTATGACTTTGACTGGATGTTTAAGCGCTTTGCCGAGCGTCGGTAGATAAGCGTGATGAATTTGACGCATTAGCCAGGTATCGTGGTGCGAAGCGGCTTTAAGAAAGTAACTGGCCAAAACCGGAATCAAAGTCAGAGACAAAATAAATGCACCAAGCAGCGCCAACAGTACGGTCAATGCCATGGGTTGAAACAGTTTGCCTTCGATGCCGCGTAACGCGAGAATGGGGAGATAAACAATGGCAATAATCGCTTCGCCAAAAACACTGGCGCTTCTCACCTCGATGGCTGCGTTTTTCACCACTTCCGAGCGCGCAATTCCTGACAGAGGCTGATTGGTCTTATGTTGCGCCTCACTTAAACGTCGTAAGGTATTTTCAATGATAATGACTGAGCCATCGACGATTAAGCCAAAATCAATGGCGCCAAGACTCATCAGATTCCCCGATAAGCCAAAAGCATTCATGAGAATAATGGCAAACAACATCGATAAGGGGATGGTGGTGGCAACGATTAAGCCGGCTCGTACATCACCAAGCAGGATAAGCAAGATCACAATCACCAGGGCTGCCCCTTCAAGCAGATTCTTGAGCACTGTATGGATGATGCGGTTAACGAGCGCCGCACGGTCATAGAAAGGCTCAATCGTCATTCCCGACGGAAGGTTTTTTGATATTTTCTGAATCTTACTTTTGATGGCTTCGGTAACGGTACGGGAGTTCTCGCCCTTAAGCAGAAGCGCGACACCCACAACCACTTCACCTTTTCCATCCATCGATGCTGCCCCGCGGCGAAGACGGGCGCCAAGCTGAACATCGGCGATGTTATCAAGCGTAATGGGAACACCCTCTGTTGTCGCTGAGATAACAACGGTTTTTAGATCTTCTTTGCTTTTCACCAATCCTGAAGTTGAGATCAGGTATTGCTCTTTGTTGTGCTCAATATAGCCGCCGCCGGCATTGGCGTTTGATTTCTCAAGCGCCGCCGCGACATCGGCGATTGACAGTCCTATTGCCTGCAAACGCCTGGGATCGACGACCACCTGATATTGCTTGTCTTCTCCGCCAAAACTGATGGTTTCAATGACACCCGGCACCATTCTTATTTGCGGTGAGATAAACCAATCGAGCGTCTCTTCAAGTTGCATTAAAGAATGATCTTTGCCGCGCACAACAAATTGGAGGATTTCGCCTAACCCGGTCGATATGGGTCCCATTTCAGGCCTGCCGTATTGTTTGGGTACGGTGCTTTCGGCTTCGCGCATCCGTTCATTGACGAGTTGCCGGACAAAATAAATATCAGCGTTGTCATTAAAAACCAGCGTCACAACCGAAATCCCATATTTAGAAATGGAGCGCACTTCCTCCATTTTTGGCAGGCCTGCCATGGCACGTTCGACGGGGACCGTAACGTATTGCTCAATCTCAAGCGGTGACAACGCGGGCGCCGAGGTAATAATCTGGACCTGAACGTTGGTCACATCCGGCACCGCGTCAATCGGCAATTGCAGCGCGGATTTGACGCCGATAATGATGAGCAACAGAGTTAACGTTAAGACAACGATGCGCTGACGCAATGAAAAGCTTACGATTGAAGAGAGAAATTCCATAATATCATTCCTCCTCTTCGCCAAAAGTGCTTTTCAAGACGATGCTTTTTAACGTGAATACACCGTTTATGACCACCTGTTCGTTTTCGCGTAGGCCGGTCAAAATCTCGATTTTCCCGTTGCCTGAATGGCCTGTCGTCACCGGATGCATCTCAAAGTCGCCGTCTGGGTGTTTGACGAAAACCACTTTTTTATCGGCGATGTCGGTCAATGCATCTTGTGGGACCACAAGACGTTTTTTGCCGGTCGACGAACCAGGAATGCTCACTTGAGCCGAACCAAAAAGACCGACTTTGAGCAGATTGTTTTTATTTCTGACCTTGATTCTTGCGACAACAGTCCGAGCCATCGGGTCAAGTTGCTTACCAATGGTCTCAACGGTGCCTTGAAACACTTCTTGAGGATAAGCGTTTAAACGCACGTCTGCGAGCGCCCCCACTTGGACGGCCGCCAAATCTTTTTCGAGCAGGCGGGCGACAAAATGAGCGGTATCAAGATTCGCGAGAATGGCGAGCGTATGACTCGCTTCGACTGTTTGGCCGACAATGGCCTGCCTTTTTAAAATATCACCTGCAATAGGCGCATAGATATTCATGCGCGCGCCTTCTGCAACGGTTTGAGTCGCTTCCGTGCCAAAAGCCGTCAATTTAAGGCGCGCCGCAGTCAATTCCGCCTGCAGTGTCGTCGCGTCGCTTTGCGCATTGGCCGTCTCTTGCCCCGAAGCCAGGCCGTCTTGCGCCAATTGCCGCAACCTTTTTAATTGAACCTCCGCAGCCTGGGCCTTGGCTTGCACTGAGGCAAACTGAGCGCGCGCACTGGCCAATTCCGACGATTCAAGTACGACCAGCACGTCGCCCTTTTTAACTTTTTGTCCCTCCTTCAAATTGACTTTGACGATTCTGCCCGGAACGCGCGCACTGACTTCGCTGGTTTGATCGGGTTCGGAAGCGATTTCACCGGTTAATTCCAAGGTCTGCGGCAGGGTTTCATAGTGCACAGCCTGTAACTTGATGCCCGCATTTTGAGTTAAATGTGGGGTTAAACGGATCTTTTCAGGCAGCGCTTCATGTTCGGGTTCGTCCTCATGTTGGTCCGGTGAAACGGGAACTTCGGTTTTATCCTTCGCTTCATTTTGACGAGGATGGCAATTCGTCCCGAAGAGAGATGCCAATGATAAACTGATTAAAATTGATATTTTCATGGTGTAATCCCCCTTAAATCCCGGCCAGAGGCTCGGTTCAGTTCGATGATGGCCAGTGCATAAGACAGACGGGCGCGCACATGTTCCTGCAACTGCTCAACGATGCTTTTTTGTACGAGCAATGCTTCCCGGACAGGCATGGCTTGGCCCACTAAATTTTTGTGAATGTTTTCTAAATCCTGTTTGAGTTTTTGATAAAATGCGTCACTCATCAATTCAGCTTCATCTTTGCGCGATTGATAATCTTCATAGGCGCGCATGACTTCTAAGCGAATTTGCCGTTTAACGGCTTCCAAATTGATGGCAGATTGAGCACGTCTTGCGCTCGCTTCCTTGATTTCTCCAGCTAAAGAAGGTCCAATAGGCGTTGGTAAAAATAGCGGGATCGACAGCTGCCCACCCACAACCAATTCCGCAAAGCCATCGCGCTGCGCCATAACTGACAAAGTCAGATTAGGAATGCGCTCACGCTTGAGTTTGGCAATGGTTTTATTGGCCAACTCCTGTTCGGCTTGAGCCACCTCAATCTCACCGCGGATATGCAACGCTTGTCTCAGATATTCAGAAAGGGGCCAGTTTTCTGAAGGCTTGAGGTTGAGAGGCGTAGAATAAGTGGGTAAGTTCTCCAAATTACAGCCAAGAAAGACATTAAGAACGGCACGAGTGGTCTGCAGACGCCTTTTGCTCTGAATCCCCAAGCGTTTTAAACGGATGGCATCCCCCTGAACTAGTCGCATATCTACATCTGAAATCAGCTGATTTTGTGCACGCCGTTGTGCAAAATCGTCTAAGTTTTTGGCCAATGCCTCGAGAGGACTGTTTAATTGTGCCTCTTCAAGTGCATTAAGGTAATCGAAATAGGCCTGGTATAACTGGGCGATCACTTCCTGTTCCACGACATACAGGCGCTTTAATTGGGTCGTCGCTTCGGCATCGGCTTGTGCCAGACGCGCTGCGCGTTGAGAGCCAATCATGAACTCTTGCGATAGCGTCGCGTAAAGATTGTGATCTTGCTGACTCTCATTTTTTCGGTAACTTGCAGCCAAAGTGACTACAGGATGCGATGGCAGCCATACTCCTGCCGCAACCTTTCTACCGGCAATAACATTCAGTTCAGCGCGGGCTTTTTGGAGTTCGGGATGTTGCTCCAAAATATGCGGAAGCCAAGCTTTTGGCTCAAGTTGGCACATGGTGTCGGCATATAGACGACCCGAGGAGATAAACCACACGGCAAACCAGCCCATGACCAAACACAGGCGTAGCAATCTTATAAAAGACATAATTTCAACCGTTAAAAGGTGATCAATGCGAGCTTTGGCGTAGACGGCTGGCGTCTAGACAAGCTTCTCAACAATAAAATTGATGGCAATGGTAGGTTACGTTTTAGGAACGTGGGGAATTTTTTCTGAGTCAACAGATTTAATAAAAAACTCTTTTGACCCGTGCTGCCGCGTCGTTTCAATCTTAACAGGTAAGGGCGGTAAAACCGCGAGGGTTGGTAATTTGGCTGACGGCAGATGAGAACAACACGTACAATCCTGACAAGTAGGCGGACAATGGCCTTGATCATCATCGTCTGAGCAGTTTTGCGTGCAATAAGGCGAAACGGCGACCGCATTGGCGATTGAGCTCAAGCTCAATAGTAAGATGGTGAATAAATAGAAAAGCCGCCGATGCATAAAACTTATTATACACACCTCAAGCATTTAAATCAAACTCGTATTTAAATTCGCGTTAATATTTAAAATTGCTAAACAGTACATCGATGACCGTATCGTTACGCACAGTCATTTTATCATGTTTTTTGGGTTTGGCGGCATTGCGTTGATAGGCATCTTTGGCTTCGCTGGTCATGGTGTCTTTGACTTCCCGTGAAAGGTTATTACCTCCTGGCGCCAATGACACCACGCTGCTGCCGATTCTGCCTAAAGTTTCAAGCGCTTTTCCTGAGCCGCTACCATCGCTATCGTCCGCGTACTCCATGCGACCACGTAGGCCTTCCCGGCCGTCATCTAAATCAACTGCCGTAGCTAAGATTTGGTATTCACTGCCGCTGCTTAAAACAGCGCGATCGAATTTAATGTAGGCGCGGTTGTTGCGGAGAGATGTACGACCATAAAGGACAGTGCCACTGGGAAGCAGAAGCCCATCTGTATTTAGAGTAGTCTTAATCGCGACGCGGACGGGCAAGTCACTGCCGGTATCAAGTGTTTCCAATAATTTGGCTTGAATACGCGTACCCGTTTTAACGTTTAACAAAGGTAGATTTTTGTCTGCATTCTTCTTCTCAAGATATTGCTGAACACTGGCAGGGCGAAAACCTCTTGAAACATCGCTTTTTTCGGTATTTCGAGAAGGTACGGTCGTATTAGCACGCGAATTAGCCGAAGGTGAAGGCTCGAAAGCGAGCGAGCCACTGGGGACTAATACAGGTTGACTAGAACCATTCAGCTGGTAGCGGTTGCGAATTTTCTCGTCGTAAGCGTCCATTTTTCGTGCCGGCTGAGAGGAGTTTGTTAGTTTTTCAAGCGGAGTAGGGGGACTGCGAACGTCTTTTTCTAAATCAGCCGCGGTAATCGCTTGTGGCTTGGCATCTTCAGTCTTTGGGCGAGCAGTTTTATTTTTGCTGAACTGAGCAAAAGCAAAACTTAAACCAATAGCCGCTACTCCCGCAGCAATGGCAAGATTGCGTTTCGATAAGAATGGTTTTTTCACAGGCTGATCCAACCATTCTAAATTAGGCTGAGGCTTAGAAGCGATACTTGGTTGCGCAGTGGATGGTTGTGAAGCCTGGCTGATAGTAGATGGCAAAAACGAGTCAGTTTGAGAGATTTGAACTTTTTCGCCTAGCTGATCAAATTCTGCTTCGAGTAATTGTTCATCACTTATTGTTGGTGAAATCGCCGCGAGCGCTTGCAATAACTCATCGGCTGATTGCGGTCTCTGGTTAGGTTCACTGACCAGTAGACGTAAAATAAGTTGTTCAAGAGCCTCAGGGATTTGCGGATTGTGTTCACGCGGCGGAATAATTTGATTGTCCAAGCATGTATTCAAAAGTGAGTCGATGCTGGCCTGCGGGTCAATCACTATCGCGTCTTGCCGGCATAAAAGCCGATACATCAGCACGCCCACGGAATACAGATCATTGGCGGGTGTATAAGTGGATTCATCGTTGCCAATCAGTGCCGGGTCGGTATATCCGAAGGTGCCAATAATCAGTCCTGCCGTGGTCATACGTGGCCGATCCACTGCTAAAGATAATCCCCAATCGATTAATTTCACCTGAGGCGTTTGCGCCTCACCACGTACCAGCACATTCGAAGGTTTGATATCGCGATGAAAAACGCCTTGGGTATGGGCATACCGCAAGGCTGAAAGAATCTGCCTAAAAGCCGTTATCCATTGGTTAATGGTAGGCTGCCGAGCATCACCCCAGAGGGTAATGGCTTCACCTGGAAAATATTTCATGACCAGATAAGGGGTATTACCAATTTGTCCGTAGTCATGAATGTGAATGATGTTCGGATGGTCATCAAGCTGCGCCAAAGCGCGCGCCTCATTGAGAAAACGCTGTGCAAGGTCGGGAACGCTTTTGTTTTTGGCGTAATGGAGCTGATCAGGATGAGAAATTCGGATGACTTTAATGGCGACTTTACGGCCCAGCGTTTGATCTTCGGCTAAATAAACGTGGCCCATTCCTCCTGAATCAATGTGCTTCAGGATTTTATATTTGGCCGCAAACAATATCCCTTCGGTAAAAATCTCCATAGGTTCCGCTCATTATTTCACCCATAGCAAATCTGATATTTGGAATAAACAACTTTAGATTTCCGAGTCTGTTATCTCCTCTTTTATTGCTAAAGATGTGATATGCCAAGGAACATATTTATTTAATCAGGCAGAACTAACTCTGTCGTTTTGAATGCCATCATTGCAATTACATCATTAGCAAATGAGTCAAACGTCTCTTTTAACTGAGGAATTGGTACAATTCGCTTCGTCTGAGTTTCTTTGTCAAAACGTTGATGTCGGGTGATCAAAAAATTCCTAAAATCTTTTGGTAACCGATAGCCGTTGTCGAACTGCTGTCTATCAATACCTGAATCACGAAGGTACACATAGAGCTGTTTGTGGAAATCATGTTTAGCCCGTGGTAACGAAATAAAAGTTTCCAATTCATTCAGCCCAATGACATGCCATTCCCATCGACCGTTGTACTTCTCATTGAACCATTCCCAATCGTCGCCAAGCTCTATTTTAATGGCCTCGAGCAATCTATTCCGTAGAGGCCATGAGGTGAACATTGCAGGGAATTCAGGCGTAACACAAACAATCATTATTTTTTCAGCTCTCATTATACGCCGTGAAATAACCTCAGATTCTTGCTCAAGTCGGTTATTATCGGCGGCTGAATTCAGGTGTCTGAGATAACGAATAGTTTGCGTAATAGACCTGGCGAAATCTTTTTCTACGTCTTTCAAGAGAGATTCCATAGATGCGCCGTAAAACGAAACCTCCTGAAACATTTTCAGTTTGAGTTGCATCAGCGTGACGACCGAATTCGATCCATGCTTTTCAAATAGCGTAAAGTCAGCGCTCTTTTTTTCTTGGCCACGTTCATAGCGATGTTCAGGTTCAAAATTAATATTCGTCAACTTGAGCAACTCGCAAACGAAGTCTTCAAAACGTTTGGCCATAAATTGCGAAAACTTTGTTCTTGAATTTTTTTCGTCTTGTCGTGCAAGAGCAAGCGCCTTGGCAAGAAATTTATATATAAGCTGAACCTCCAAAAAATGATGTCCAGCAAACGCAAATGACTGTTCGCCAACTTGAATGAGTGGCCACCGAGCGAAAAAAGCTTCTGCCAAGGAATGTCCTGAAAAAGTTCGCATTTTTTCTATGTTGTAAATCGAATCGCTAATGGGTTTTGAAAGGTCACGCGTAACAGCTTCGAAAACTATGTTTAGCGGATCTTCCGATGTACTGTTTTTGAAGAATATATCCCCATGGGTTAGCACTTCTGTTAACGACTGACTCCAAAGTGCAAATAACACAACAAAATAATCTTCGGCCCTGACGTTTAGATATTTGTTGAAGAGAGATTCGATAAGTTCGCTGTCTTTTGGCAAGCCACAGAAGCCACGAAGTCCAGTTAGAACAAGTGCATTTGTTATACGTGCAAGTGTATCTCCTTGATAAAGTGAATTTCGTATTAATTGTGACCACCAATTTAAAAAAACTTCGTCTCGTTGATTTTCCGTCCCATTGGCCGCTAAATAGCTGTCTGGCAAAACACCCTCAGCAGAAATAGCCAAAGCAGCCGCTTCGCGATGGAATGCCAAAAGTTTGTTGTTCAACGACGAGATTCTGAACATAGGAGTCATTTCGCGTGAAACAGCCAGAGCTGTCGCGACCGCGTTTAAGGAAGCGCCAGCAGGTTCGCAAAACGTATTTTCACCGATTTGTCTCATGAGGTCTAACAACCCCACGAATAAACCTTCACGATATTGTGGCGGCGTATCTTTTAATGCCAACTCGCAGAGTTGCCTAAATGTCTGTTGTACACCTCTATTGGTAAAAGTTGGCTGAATGACACCATGATTTATCCGGCGTTTATACCTTTTTTTTGCTGTCATATTATTTGCTGCCAATTATTATTAAAAATGCTCTATGCCTAGAACTTCAATCCCGCTACCTCCGGATTCCTTGATCCTTTACGCTCAAAAACCTGGAGGGTGAACTTAGCCTGGGTCGAAAGATCGCGTAGATAGAAAATGATCGCCCCAAACAGTTCCTCATCGGTGTTGATGGTGGGCATATTGAAATACTGAGACGCATCGATGGTTTCGGCGTCTTTACGACCGTCAGAAACACTCAAGCGGGCTTCACCGGAACTCCAAGCATAGCGGGAGCGATTTTCAACCGCAAAGCGAATGATACCGCGGTTGCCGATTTTATTAAAATCAAGCACCTTAAGGACAACCTCGTCAAAGACTGCGCGCTTATCCACATGTTTGTAGGTGATACCTTCAGCGGCATTTTTTAAGAGCGCGAGGGTGGCTTTATCAACCGCTTCTCGACAGGCATTTTCATCAGTTGCCGCTGCTGATTTGGAGCCGCCATTTAATACGTCGGATTCAAGCTGCACTTTGATGACGGGGTTGGCTTTACTTTTATCAGCGATTACCAGCCAAAATGACATGACCTGGCCGTTTTTAGCCCGGACGTACATGTTTGTTTCATAGCCCATTTCATTGGTGAGGGCTTTGACGTTCAGCTGTTGATCGCCAAAGGGTAGGGTATCGAAGCGATTGTTATCGCCGATAATGACCGATTCTAAATCGATTGGGGAAGAGAATAGGATAGAAGTCACAATATTGGGCGAGACAAAGATTTTATTACTTTTATCGGCGATTGACGTTTGGTTGATGGTCAGAGTTTTAATGCTGCTATTGGGCATGGCTTTCGCCGGCGGGGCGGTGAATAAAAGTGATAAAACGACGGTTAACAACATGTCTCCTCCTTAATCAAAATTGCCCTATTTGTCGCCACCCTCGATGGCATGTGCTCCAAACGAGCCGCTCACATAACGGACGATGAGACCGTTGGGCGTAATCTGACTGCGTTTGGTTGGGGATAAAACGAGTTCCAGATGGAATGGCTCTGAGGCTGATTGTTGTGTTTGGCCCAGTGCCGTGAGGGTGCGGCTCCCGGTAATTTTAATTAAAAAGCGGTCTTTGGTTTTTTCAGCAATTTGGACATCTGTTGATTTGACCGTTGAACGCAAAAAATTCTCGCGAATCCGCTCCAAGGCGCCGGAGTCAAAAAGCTGGTTTCTTAAGGTTATTTGCAATTTAGGATGTACGACAGACAATGCCCGGGCGAGATCTTCTTTGGCTGAAATGGTGTCGAGTGATAAGAAATCGCGGGTAAAAGTTTCCGCAAAGTGGATGGCCTCGTAATCTTGTGCAGGCTCAGATGATGCTTGGGCAGGAATAAAAGTCGCCTGACCTGTTTTATCAACAAAAACCACATCAGCAGGCCGGCCTGTTAGGGCGACAGTGAGAATCACTGCCAATAAGACCAGCAAACAATTGAATAAGCACGATGCTGCCAATAAAACATATAGACGACGCGCCAGTTTGAATGCTTGAAACCAAATTTCTGGCTGCTTATGGGTTAAACGGACGTTCAATGATTCATCCATCGCCTATTTCCCCTGATTGTCACTGTGAAAGCCATAACGTACCAATGATTGGCCTACGCCTACATGCCTGGAGGCCACTTTAAATAGGTTGGAACCCAGACTGCCTATGCCCGCTTGACCGATGAGGTCGGCAGAAATCTTTGGAACAAGTGTCAAAGCCAAAACCAATACGACATTGCAGGTCAGCAAGGCGATAAAGCTGGTGGCATCGGTTGTTTCCAATTGTTTCAAACCGGCACGGGCAATCATTTCGAGAAAGATCACGCCTACGATTTGCCAGCTTGCGACCACGACAAAAAGATTGACCCAACGGCTGAGTAGCCCTGATCGGCCTGGTAAGATTGAAAAACCAATAGCGAGCGGGCCAATGGCGTATAAAAACGCAAGTAGCATGGCACGAATGATGAAAAAACCCTGAATCACAATGATGATGATTAACGCGCTTAAATAATGCAAGATGCCATTGAGCGCGCCTGTGGCCACGGCTTTTACTTTATCGAACAACCCACCTTCAGTTTGGGATGCCTGCAGCCAATACTGGCTATAATGGTTCATAAACTGATTAAATGCATCCCCACTCTCGATTTGGCGGCTAATTTGATCAGGGATGTTGGTCATTAAATGAACCGCATGATCGTAAAATTTGAGCAACAGGATCAGCCCGCACATATGTAAAAAAATCTTTAGGAAGTTACGAAATTCCGCTTCACCCGGCGCGATCATCATGAAATATTCAAAAGCACAGGCAAAAGCTGTAGCTGGGGCTAAGACTGAATAACCGATTGGTTTTACCACACCTGATACTTCGCGACCGACACCAATAATCACATCAAGTGGTAAATAAGTTTCCATAAATATCCCTAAAGCTGAGGTTTCCCAATAATGATTGATTGCGGTTTACCGCGTAGGCGGCCAAATTCGTTGCTTAATTCCTCGGCCGCTTTCTGGCGCGCCAGCTCTTCTTCTTTACGTTCATTGTTCCGCAGTGCATTTTCATACGCTTGTTGTTTGGCCTGTTCGGCTTGCAGATTAAGGATGTCATTCAGAGTGGCAGCAGTTTGTGCCTGCATTTGTGTGCCGGCGCGCTCACATTCTTCAAGATTACCTTCGCAATCAGCGACGGCTTGCTGAATACGTCTGGCAGAGGCTTCACGCTTCATTTGATCTTGCGCTTTTTCAGCCAGGGCATTTAAATTCATGGCGTGATAATCCGACACGGCATAATGATCACCACGTTTGCCGGTGGGGTATCCGCTAAAAGCTTCTGCGACCAGTTGATTCAATCCCGCATTGACCAGCTGTTTAAATTTGCTGTTTTTGGGCACGCGATCGGCGATGATGTCTGATGTATTTTTGTAAATCTCACGGATATCAGGATCGGCATTAAGCAGTTCTTCAACAAACTGATTAGATAAGGTTTCCCAGCGTTGATTTACAACGTCATTTGCTGTGCTGTAGACGCCTTTTAAGAAGCCGATATCTTCCTTAACGTCTTTGGAGAATTCTGAGATTTCATGCAAAACCGTTACCTGTTGGGTCACCGCACCCAAGATGGCTGCCAATGTGGCGTTATCTTCGCCAAAGCTGAAACCTAAAATCGAGACCGAGGCATGGGCTTGTGAAATGGTAAAAGGTAAAATGATCAATGCGGTGCACAGAGTTTTTTTAATCATGGTGCATGGTTCCTTGAGGGTAATCGCGGGCGAGTTTTTTCAAAACTTCAATGCGTGACAGGTGCGGATGGCGCTTCAAATAATCCGCCTCTTTATCTTTGTCGTCTTGATTGGACGTGGCCATCCAGTAGCTGATAGGTGATGGGAAAATCTGCAGCACCTCTGAATGCATGCCTGTTTTAACCAGTATTTCCGAATATTGACCGGGGACGGTCTTCAATGAACGCAGAGCTTTCAGCTGCGTATCGTTTAGACTGCAAGCTTGGGCGACTTCCTGATGCCCTTCTTCGTGGCGCAAAAAAATCTTATTGTAGGAGTTTTCAATCAACACCCGGCCCACTTTGGAATGGTTAAAATCATGGATAGATTGGGTAATGGCCCATAGACCAGCGGCATATTTGCGTGAGGTACGGTTACATTCTTCAAGCAGGCTCATGCCGGCCGGGTTCATCAAAGATTTCCACATCTCGTCGGCACCTACGATGGTATCAACTTGACGCTTGCGCTCACCGAGCTTGGACCAAATGATCGAACCCAAGATGAAAATGACAATGGCAAGAAGCTCTTGGTTGTCATTGACCGGCTTGAGATCGAATGAAATGATCGGTGCATCAACCGAAATGTTGATGGGCCTTTCAAATAAGCGTGCACGTGGGCCGTGCGTCCATAGATCGAGGCGGTTATTTAATTTGCGGCAAATGTCGCGTTCGATTTCATTCTCGCCAAAGGTGGCCAAGAATGTTTGTAGCACACGGATGTGGGTCGGCTGGTGAATACGTTCTTGGCTGTGTTGTGGGTGGTAGTATGAGGTGATGATCTTCGAAAGCACGGCTCGCTCAGACGTCGGCATGCCTTCATCCTGTTTTTCTGCCAAAAGCAGCTCGAGGTAATTGATGTAAAATTCGAGTTTTTTCTCCCGTTGAATTTGCTCCAAGTCATTAACTTCGGCGGGTGTGAGTAAAGGATTTAAGCCCACGCCACTTTCACGGCCAATATCATGGTAAAGGCCCCCAAAAAGTTCGGTCGATCGCAAGTAAGAACCGCCGATATCCATCATGATGACTTGGCCACCCGCCGCCAAATGGTTGGATAAGATCATATTCATCGCGAAAGACTTACCTGACCCAGTCGGTGCGACACAGAGACCGTTATAAGCGGGGAGCTCTTTGGCGAATGGATTAAAGATGACGGGATCGAAATTACGTGTGTGAAGCAACAAAGGACCTTTTTTAGATCCGCGCCAGGCGCCCATTGGTGCAAAAACATGTGCGGCATTCGGATCAATCACGGTACGAAAGCGTCTAAAATAGTGGGTCGCCCCGGGCAGCATTGAGAGATAAACGGCTAAGTGGTTATAGTCTTCGATATAACTGCTGATGCCCTGGCAATGAGCTAACGTTTCTTGGGCCTTTAAAATGCGTTGAGTGGCTTGCGCTTCATCTTCGCCATAAACCGCGACACTCATTTGCAAACCGCATAACGACAAGGAAGATTGAGCCAATGCCGTCATCAGCGACACGATTTCATTGTATTGGGCTTCAGCATCGGTATTGCGAGTTGATGAAAGCAGAATGGCGCCTTTGGACATTGCGCGCTTCATACGTAGCGCGACACGGGCTGTTTCTGGCGGTAATTTCTCAATTGCCAGTACAATACGATGATTGAACAAGAGACTATTTAATAACGGTACCACCATGCCGGGATGAGTGGTATCGGGCAGGCTTTTCAGTGTCAGTGTGCGAATGGCCGTAGCACCTAATTGCAAAATCTGTTTGTTGGGCACTTCGGCATGGCTGGTTGCCAGTTGCTCACGCAATGTTAAATAAGGATTGAGAGATTCTGGCAGCCCTGTTTCAATGACGTCGAAGCTGGTTCCTTGTTCTAATGGCGGGATGCAGGCTGATGGATTTAAAGAAGCCTGAATCAGATTCAAAATCTCGCTATCCTGTGCACGTGTGAGTTCAAGACCTGATGCGCAAAAGTGGTCGCGTACGAGATTGGCGGTATGGATGAGCTTCTCAATCGCTTTCTGATAAGAAGTCTCATTCCACCGCGGCCTTAAGACGGGCATGACTCCGTTGCGGATCAAAAGCGCATTCTGGAAATGATATGGCTGGCAAACAAACAAGTACATCTGCACATCGCGAAATGACAGTGAGGCCGCATGTTGGGCGACGTCTTGGCACAATATACCTACGGCCGTGCGATGAGAGGCCTGTTCTTGGCGGGTGTCGATAAATTTTTTGACCCGTTCAGATGAGCGAATCTGACCATCAACGATTAATTGCAAAATGGTGCCGTCGGGTAAACGGCGGATTAATTCGCTTAAACGCTGGGTAAAATGTTCTAATTGCTGCTCACTGGTTGAAACGATTTCGAGAGGTTGGACATGAAAGCCAAAGGCCAAGGAACCGTCTGCGTTTAAAACGATGGAATCGCTGACTTCAACTGTTGGTATGCGGTTGACCCAGGCAAGTTGACGTAATTCTGTCTCTAGGTTTCTCATGGGTTTTCCCGTCTTGACGACAGCCAAGGCTGATGGGGCTTTTCGCGTAAAGCGGCGCTATAACGGTTGCCGCACCACCATTTCAGGCAATGGTAACGTAAATAGCTTTGTAAGAAGCGTGGCGGTTTGCGAAAACGTAAAGCAAAGAGTGCCACCCAGGTCAGAATAATAACGATGATTCCTAAGATGACATTGACGTCCAGCAGATAAAAAGTGAGCGCCCAAAGCAAAGCATCGAATGGCTCAAGACCGAGTAACGGCGAAGAGCGCTCAATGGTTCGGTAAACAGGCGCGGTCTGCATGTCAGCTGACCCCCGCCAAATCCATGATGGAAGTGATAATTTTTGGCACCATGAAAAATAGCATGGACCCGAAGAACACCTTCACCAGCATGCGCACATCTTTGTATTCAGCCATGTAGCCTAAAACAACGAGGCCAATGGAAATGACCGAAGCAGTCTTGCCCACATTGCTGATGAAAAAGAGGGCCAGCTTCCAAAACGGCTCGGATACTTCTGAATCAATTGAGCCACTGCCTGCCCAAGCAATCTGAGGTAGACACACATACACAGCAACCAGATACAATTCGCCAAACCTTTTTAATTGGCGCATGATTTTTTCACCTCGGTAAAAATCGCCTCGCGTGGCTCACAGCTTAAAGTCACAACGGGTACGAAGTAGTTTAAGATGGCAGAATAAAAATATCCGACCACCGCATCCTTTTTTCGAGCGCACGAAGTCTTGCCAATACGCATGAAATAACGATGCATTTCGCCATGAATTTCATATTGATAGGTTGCGTACAAAGAACATTCTTTCATAAGTCACCTCACTTCAAACTCAAGTCGTTTAAAAAGAAATGGAACAACGCGCTCAGCAAATGGGTTTGTCTGAGCGATGGCTGATAAGTCATCGTTGGAACGGGTAGGGCGCTTGGTGGATTATACTCCATCTGCAATTGTTGGTAGGCACCCAATACACAACGTACATAACCTTGTGTTTCAGGAATGTTCGGCACTAATGAACCACGCTTACGCGCTTTTGAAACATTCCCTGGCCCCGCGTTATAAGAAGCAATAATGGCGGTCATATCACCCTGCCAATAGTTGCTGAGAGCCGAGACATAGACCCCCGCAGATTCAATAGAATCAATCGGATCAAAAGGATTTTGCGCCTGGGCCGCCTTGGATACCAAATCGAACGTGCCGGGCATAAATTGCATGATGCCGCGCGCACCCACCGGCGATACCGAGCACGGGTCCAGCCTGGTTTCACACCAAGCGATAGATTTCAGCAGTTTGGGGTCAAGATTACGCGCACTGGCGACATTCAAGAAAATCGGATCAAACTTATTAAAATATTGCTTGGCTGAATGAGGCGCCCGGTGAGGAAACTGCGTTACACAACTATCGCGATCGAATGCGCTATGCATGACAAGCGCCAGTGTCACGATGGCAATCATGCGACCTCTCCTGTTCCAGGCGTCAAATTGATATTGGGCAAAATAAGAGAGCGAAGACCTAAACCTGTGACCGCCGGTTTTTTCGGTAAAGTAGGGAACGGATTAGGATCGGTAAAAAATGCACCTGGTAGCCGTCCCAAATTGATGCCTTGATAATGTTGACCATTGATGACGTAGGCCTGGCCGCTTTTAGCCAAATTCTTAATGTAGTTGGGATGTAAGTAGAATTCCTCAACTTCACGCTCAGATTGTTCGCCCGTATTCACTTTGACGCCCAATGCACCAACGGATTTGCGTGTCGTGGTTTTAACTGTTTGGTGAGTGCCAATCGATTTTGAAATACGTTCGCAGAGTACGGGATTATTGAGATAGAGGATGATTTTCGTGCGTGTATTGTCCCAAACCCCGTCGGCATATTCTGTCGAAACACGCTCCAAGTCTGAAAATGATTGATGGGCCAAAAAATACTGGATGTTGGCGTCACGCGACGTATTCAAAGAGGCGATAAAGTTAGGATAGGGGAAATTGTAACATTCATCGATGAAAACACTGAACGGTCTCTGATTGAGATCCCGATAGATTTGCCTCTTCGCGCCCGCTTGTTGCACATGCTGTAACACCATCTTGCCGACAGCTGCGCTGAGTTGGCTGTAATAAACCGATGGTAATTGGAAATAGAGGATCTGATTATTTTGCAGCGCTTCATCGAACACGATATCCGGCTGGTAAGCATTGAGTAGCGTATGCGAATAACGCTCAAGATTTGCCTGCAAGCCGCTCAGGCATTTTAGGGCATCGTTACCCAAGTTTTTAAGCTGCGCCTGGATAATATGGACGGCTTCTTTGTCTTGGCTACGTTGGCAGCAGAATTTCAGAGCCTGTAAGCTTTGTAGGCAGGCTAAAATATCGTGAAAATTAAAAGGTAAATGCCGTCTTTCATCGGCAATGCCGCGCATCATGCGTATCACGTTGCGAAAGAAAATTTCCGCCTGCGCGCGATAAAACGGTTCTTCCATTTCGGTTTGTAAGACCGAAAATACCCGCTCGCTGGCCGCTAACGGATCATCTTTAGCTGCCAGCCATAAAGGGTTATACGTGTGACTGAGTTCCGGAAAACTGAGGGAAAATATTTTAAGATCGCCTAGGCGATTGGTCTGACGGGCAATATTGATCACCGCGTGAAGATTTTCATTGGAAGCCTTGGGATCGATATATAAAAGCCCTTTGCCTGCCAAACAGTCTTGGAAAAGGAGCGGTAATAAGACTGATTGCGTTTTGCCAGTTCCTGTATAACCGATGCATTGTACGTGCATGCCGCGTTGTTTTTCGGAAATGAGGAATGGTTTGGCCGGCTTATAAACACCTTGTGACGGGGTTTTACCGAGCAAATAAGCGCCGTCGTCCATGACATGGCCCTCCGTTGCACAGCTTATTTGAGCGTTTCAAAGCACTCAGCTCACGCATGAAATCCATTTCCTGAAATGGGAGACTGTATCTGACTTCAATAGAGTGGGTATTCGATAAACGCGGAAAAATATGGTTGAACCAAAGATTTAGCCCCAGTCGGCCAATAACAATCAAAAGGGCAAAAATAAGTACCCATACTGCCCCATACAGGTATTGATGCTGGAGTCCCCATATACCCCATTCAGATAGTGGATGCTGATAACCTATCCGCGCCAGGCCAAGCGGTATGAATGCGAGTGCCGTAGTTACCAACAGCATGCGAAAGAAAAGTTTGGTTGGCAAATCACTCATGAATCATAAATATCATAATTTATGATTTAAATACAATATTGTTTTATTATAATTATGATATTTTGCGTAATTGAGTTTGATTTATGATATGAGATCCTCTATCCTTAAACTCATTATGGCAAAGGCAAAAGAGGGCCCGGCCCCTAAGGAACCCAAAGAAAAAACGTCTTCGGGAACCAATTATTCTCGCAGCTTCATTTTCAACCAAGAGGAATACCAACGCTTTGAAGAAAAGGCGCGCCGCTTCAACGTCTCTCCAGGCATGCTATTTCGCAAAGTGGTATCGGATTACACCAATGACCGGTACATCAACCTGGATGAATTCGATCCAGACATTGCTTCCGCGCTGGAAAAATTTGCGCAGGAGAGCGGAATGCGGAAGTTGCAGAACGTGATTAATCACATCGCTGAGAAGTGGGTGAAGGAAAAATCAAAGAGATAGACCAGTTTTGAGTGGATTTTATTCTGAAATTTCCCATATCGGCGCCTTACGGGAACCGACATTAGGAATACGGCCGCTACGGCGCAAATTGTTGATTGGGCACGTTATAATTATTGATTCACTAACAAATATATGCACTCACTGTTGTCCGGTAGAAACAGTCTGAAGAATTGAAAAAGCCTGAAAACAAAGGCATTTGAGAGTTGCGAGACTTTCAAATATTTCCCTTTGAGGTTCAGGCTTATGGGACAAGATACGGTATTTCGGCAAATCGTCAAGCTCATTCCCCGCGATATTTTTGAATCATCCGTTCGTCAACATGAAGGCGATAAAGGCATCAGAAGTCTCAATTGCTGGACCTGGTTCGGCGCCTTGCTGTTTGGTCAAATGACCGGACACGATTCCATCCGCGCCATTGAACGCGTGTTTGCCTATGGCGATAAACAACTGAGCCAACTCGGATTCGGCGAAGTCAAAAAGAGTACCTTGGCCGATGCGAACCAGAGCCGGCCATTGGCAATTTTGGTCGACGTGTACGAATACGTACTCAGGCAAGCGATGCGCCATGCGCCCAAGAAAACATCATTTCGTTTCAAAGGCCCGGTCTTTGCTCTGGATTCAACCACCATCGAATTATGCCTGTCTTTGTGTCCCTGGGCCTTATTCCACCACAGCAAAGGCGCGGTGAAGCTTCATACCGCCATCGATATCGCTTCGCATCTGCCCCTGGTTGTAGTTGTAACGGATGGCCGCTGCCACGATGTCAAAGCCGCCAAGAACGCGATAGAATTTGCCGCAGGCACGACCGTCATCATGGACCGTGCCTATGTAGACTATGGCTGGCTAAACACGCTGGATACCAGTCGCGTCCATTTTGTAACGCGCGCCAAAAAGAACTGCCAGTTTACCGTCATCGAGAGTCATAAGACCAACCGGACACGAGGTCACATCTGTGACCAGACCATCAAGCTGAAGAGCCAGAGAGGCCAGGCTTATGAGGGCTATCTCAGGCGCATTCGCTATAAAGACCCGGACACTGGCAAGAGTCTGGCGTTTTTGACCAATCGTTTTGACTTGGCGGTGCAGACCATTTGCGACTTATACAAAAGCCGTTGGCAGGTCGAATTGTTCTTTAAAACCATCAAGCAGAATTTACGCATCAAAAAATTCATCGGAACCACAGCCCATGCGGTTCAGGCGCAAATTTTAGTGGCGTTGATCGCTTATGTACTTGTGCAGACTTTACGATTTCTCAACAATGCAAACATCTCTATTCCTGATGCCATGGCCGTGATCGGTACCTTGCTACTCTTGCGTCAGCCTCTTTCAAGGCTTTTAGGCCAACTGCCGCGTACGACCCGTCATCCACCACCGATTCAGCTCTCTCTCGGGTTCTGATTTAAACCGGACAGCAGTGATATGCACTATTTTGTTAGTGAAAGCAGATAAAAAATCAAATCAAACCGTTGAAAATTAAATAAAAAGTAAAATTTATGGTCATGGTAGGGGTCGGAACGCCTGCAACGTCAACTTTGGAACGAGTGGTCGGATATATCAGTTAAGGGACATAGAGCGTTAATTCGGAACGCAGTGCGTTCCAAATTGGAAAATTACGATAAAATGTTCACATATGGAGGAAAAGCTTTTTCATTACGCAGCTAGCCTATTCTTCAGCGCTTCATATTGCCGCTGGTGCTTGTCAGGGTTGGTATTTTTCAGTTTTTTCAGATTGTGCAACTTCCATTGCACCGCAGGAAATTTCTCAAAATCATAAATGCTCCAATCGGGCGCCAAGTTTTTAACACTAAGAAGAAAAGCCTTGTCCTGCTCGGTCAGATTTTGATGAATGGTATTGATCAATTTTTCCCGCGTGGTTTCATAATCTTCATAAGAAAAATCTTCCTCACTCATGCCCTCGAACTGATTAGTCATGGCGAGGCGCTGATCTTGTAAATTTGGCCTCAGAATTTCATGGATGGGTCGATCGCCGCTCAGGAGACAAAGCAGAAATCCTGTTTTAATTTCTGTAGTAAAGCCTTCGTTTGCAAAAAGATGTTTCACGTCAAAGAGATCCCGCGGGTGCTGACGGTCCAGGGCGGCGCAAATTTTCCCGCCATAAAGCTGCCCTACCGGTACAATCGGTGTCGCGCAAAAGACCCTTAATTCATCTTGCGCCTTTTTACATAAGGGCATGGTCTGAGGCAAAAGCAATGTGCCGCGGCCTACGAGATTGACCTCGAGCTTAATATCGGTCCCCTTTGACGAAATGAGAAGCTTGCCAATATTTTGTTTATGCAAAATTCTGATATTTGGCAGCAGCTTTTCAATATATGCCTTGATTCTCTCCAACGCGGCCGCAATATTTTGAAGAGATTTCGTCCGATCCTCAATGGGCAAGTAAGTCAGATCAATATCCACCGAGATTCTAGGCATGTTACGGACGAACAAATTAATCGCTGTACCGCCATGCATGGCAAAACAAGATTCTTTGGCGACTTCGGGAAGAATATCGACCAGGAGTGACAACTGCTTTTTATAACTCTGAGTGATCATGCTTTTCAACTTCCTTGGGCACCGTGATTTGATATTGAGTCACGTAAACACCGTTTTTAACGACACTGCGCTTGCCGCGACCAAAATCAACGTTTTTAAGCTCTAGATACCGGACCCAAGCATGCCCGGCTTTTTCGGCCATGTACATAAACAGCCGTTTGACCTTTACTGATTGACACGCTTCAAGAAGCGCTTGCACATGGTCGGGCCGTAGATTCGTGAGGCCTTCCATAAGTTCGTAGCATTCAAAAAATTCCTGCTTTCTTGGTACCATATACAGACACTCCATCAATGCCCGAGCTGCATCCGACACTTTGATTGAAAAAGTTTTCAGTTCAATTTCAGTAAGACCGAGATCAGCCGGCAAAAATGAAGTGGGATAATAATCAAATCTTAACCCCCAATCATGTTGGTGAAACCAGGCAGGCAGTTTTTCCCCAGGTCGCCCGAAGAGTACGACTTTTTTTTGCGCCAATTCCAGATACTGCGCCTTACCAAGAAGAGAAAGCGCACTTTTTCCACCCGGATGAAGACTCAGTCCTTGTTGCCTTTGAAGGGCGTAGAGCGCGCCTTCATAACCTACTTTGTCACCTGCACGAATCATGGCACCGGTACCTATGGACTCTAACCATTCACTTTTTCTGTACCTTTTTTGCAGTTCGGAACTATAGCCTTGTTTAACCAGCCACGAGGAGAGCATGACGGCTCCAGGTGGGTGTAAATTGAGCAGCTGGTTTATTTTTGATGATTTTTGGGTGCTCATAGTACCTTTATGGCATAATATTTAAACCGATTCAATTAAATAAGTTTATAAATAATCTCATAAATGAACTATAAGTACCTAAAAAATGTAAAATATAAACTCAATATTATAGAGGCTAAATATCTTGGAGGTTTATTAATGCTCAAATTTGCGCTGTATTAAGAAGGGCGTTTAACTTGTTTGCTTTTCAAAATTCTAAAACCTTATAGGCACATCAATCTTTATAACCCAATATCCTTTACCGCGTTCTGCTCAAACAGCTCGGCATCGCGAATATACTCACGCAACTGCGCCACCGATCGATGACGCGTCTGCTTCATAATGACATGCTCCGCTTTACCAGCCTGAGCCGCCGAAGTAACCAAGCCTGCTCGCAATGAATGACCTGCATAAACCGCCGGATCCAACCCGCTTACCAGCGCGGCCTTTTTAACTATTCGCGCGACATCGATGCCACTGAGGCGTTGACCCAGCTTGCCTTTGGTTGAACAAGCCCGAAACACCGCGCCTTCTTTAATTCCGGCCAGCGTCAGCCATGCTTTCATTGCACGAACCGGACAAGTCTCTTCATGCTTTCCATAAGGGATACCAAGCTTATGGCCTTGGCCTTCTTGGTCGGTTTTAGAACGACGAATCAAGACTTCAAGCCCACTTTTCACAAAGCGCAAATCTTTGACGTCCAGCGCCACCAACTCTGAACGTCGAAAAGCACCAGCAAAACCAAGCAGTAGGAGTGCGCGGTTGCGTAAACCAGCTTTGGTATCACACGGCTGACTGTCGACTAAGGCGACCAAATCCTCCACCAACAATGGCGCCTTGCGGTTTTTCTCAGCACCTAACGTGCGGATAATACCTTTCATCGTTTCATGAACCTGATTACTTTTAGTTGGTGAGTCATGGCCCGCGCCTTTATGCGCTTGAGAAATGGCGACAATCGCGCGTTTAATGGTGGTAATCTTTTTATTGTGATCGGCAAGCCAAACCAGGTAGTCAGCGATGGTATCTGGTTTTGCGGGTAGCGGTACAAAATGATTCGGGATGGCCCAATTGATAAACGCGCGCCAGTCGCGCGCATATTCAATCTTGGTACGCCGCGATTTATTCGCAGCACCGTAAAAATCACGTGCAGCTTCCAGGTATTTTTTAAACTGGGCTTGTTTCTGGGCGGCCGATTTGGGCATTTTCTATCTATACCATAGGTCAAAACTGGCGTCAAAATCATGTTCGCTAACAAAACATTAGCGAACACTATTTAATATAAATTAGGGTTAAATCGTTATTACCAATCGAGCTGTATAGCACGTTCATCATGCTCGCGCGCTTCCTGCTGATATTTTTTTGCCAACTTTTCCAACACATTAGAAACGCGCGGCCATTCCAATGCAGTCGACTTTGACCAACCACGATAAGTCTTGGCTAAATCCTCCTCTTGTTTGCCACCATCGCGAGGTAACCTACTTGTCATACCACGTCTGTTCCATCGTCCGATAAAAAATCCAGCTTCCAGATCACGGCTTTTCACTATTTCGATGAGATCGCGAATCGGTCGTGCCGGCCAAATACCATCGGTGTCGATCATGGAGGCAGATAAAATCTCACCGATCTTTTGGTCAGCTATCTTCCCTCGTCCTGACGCGTGCGCAAGCTTTCGTGCTTCTTTGACCCAAGTCTCAAGCTTAGCCTCATCAATCGTACCCTTAGCATCTGCACCGGGCATAGTATTCCAGACAATCAAGAGCCTAGAGGCTTGCATTGCAATTTTTTGCTCATGCTCGACGTTCTCCTGAGTTATGTCCTGAGTACCATTCTCTTCGGCAGAATTATATATAGCCTTTATCAACTGAATAAATAGCTCTGGATTAGAAGCCAGCTCATTCATGATCACTTTCGCTGGACGTTGTGAGTGATCAAAAAGAGGCAAATAAATCCATTCAAGCTCGAGCATTACTTCAGTCGTTATGTTAGCCTCCTTATGCAGAACTTGTAAAACTTCAGTTACATAGTGCTGAAACATAACCCGATCATTATTAGATATGTCTTCCCGAACGGGTTGTCGTGCCGCCTCCCGTAGCATACTCACGAGTAACTCAGCTGGCAGCTTCTTATGTTGATGTAGTTTTAGGCCGGCAAAGTGCACGCCATCTTGTGCGCGACCGACCGATATTAACTTCTCTAGCACAAAGGCATTTGCATCATCGTCATCTGTATTGAATACCGATATGTGATTCCAGTAAGCCGTCTCTGTCGAGACACCGCTCTTACTAGCCAATGACCATGTTGCAGCCTTTGATGGTAACGCCAAAAGAATCGTCAGAATTGCCTTTTCCCCCCATGCTTCACGCATAGCTTGAGCGATCAGATTATTGGTCCACGGTTTATCATTTTTGATCCATAGAGAACTAATCATTGCACGCGCGAGCTCATGGTCACAGTCATTGCTACTCTTTAGTGCACGATGCAACACCTTATCGTAGGAACTTCTATCTGTGATATCCCGAGCAATAGCTTCCCCAAGCAAAAATGGGCACTGAACAGCACCAGAAAGCTCGAAGAAACCATCGAGCCCTTGTTCATCTAAGATCTGCTTTGCCGCTGAAGACTGTTCCGTTTGGCATAGCTCTACATTAAGCTTCCACTGGTCCACTTTTGCGGAATCATGCATAGGTCGAACTGGATCGGGAAGCGTGGCACCTGGTGCGAAAAGCCAGGACACCTTTTCAATTGGATCTGTCGGGGTAAAAACTTCGTAAGCCGCGCCTAGTTCCGCCAATTCTGTTTCCGGCAATGCCCATTCGGCATCGCTAAAATAACGATTATGATACAGAACGCTGCGAATCTCACGCCATAGCATAGCCTTCGCAGCTTTATCATGAACTTGTTCCGCCACTTGTTTTAGACGTTGCATCGCCTCAATACGGTTCTGGCCTAAGTCCCGCCAACGTTTCAGCAGATTAATCCACCGTTCAGCGTCAATACCGACATCTTCAAGTAGTCGTTTGACAACTTCAGTTCCGCCTTTATGGATGATTTCATACGTGATGACTTCAACTTTATCTCTTGAGAAGTCACGCCACCTGGGTGATGGTGTTGGAGAAAACGAGTCATGCCCACTGGGTAAGATGCCAAGCATAAGCTTCCAAGCAGATTTCGGTTGGCGTTCTCGCAGCATATCGAGGACACGAAGGCGTTCGCTGAGATTCGCATTTGTCTGCGGTGACCAAAGTAAGAATATCGTTCTTAAGCTGTTGGCTGGCCGATTCAAAAAACGACTTTCGCCAGTATCAATTTCATCCAATCTCGCCAGCAGGGTTGCAATCCCCCCAAGAAAATCATGAGACCATGCCAAGGACTCGAGCGCCCAGAGTAGATTAGAGATGTATTCTGTACCAAATATGGGATCGTCATTTTTACCAAACAGAGCAGCAATTGGCGGATTGTTCTGATCAAGACTATCTTCCACAGTTGAAAAGAATGCGGCCGGTGCCGCCTCAGCCAGCAATTTAAAATCTTTTGATAAAGACCACCATCGTTGAGCATCTGCATTGCACAACAGCTTTCGAATAACGCGCTCGGGTCGTTCGCTCGCGTCGACAACTAGCTTTACGTAACTCCCAAACAAGGCAAGGAGTATAAGTGTTTCACCGAGACCATGACGCAGGCATTCGGAATATGTTGGCTTGACACCCATTAATGGTGCATACCAACGCTCATCTGGTTCCATCTTATAACGTGGATCGGCTGCACCCAACACATCGATAATAGCTTTTTCGAATCGGTCAATATCACCATGCGATAGGTAACATGACAGCTGTAACCACATGTCTTGCGGTGAGGCGACTTTCCAAATGGAGCCTACTTTCCGTAGTGGACTGTCAAAATCGCTTACATAGGAGCTAATACTTGCGACAAAATCATCATAAGGCAACTCCATTAACTGAGACATAAGCGACTTGTCTCCAGCAGAATTTTCATCCCATGACCCTGCAAGCATTGCTGCCAGCAAAGATCGTGGTGGGGCATCCTGAGCCCACTTCGGCGCACGCCCTGGCATCTGAGGCATCAATCGTCTCAACACCGCAAAGCTGCCGGCTGAATCGCGCGCAAAGTTTCTTGATTTTATTTCTGACAAACCCATGTTGTTGAGAGCAATTTCAATTCCCTCTCGTGATGGCCGTGCTAGTTTTCTCGCTTTGTTTTGATTTGTACATGCTTGACCATATGCTGCGAGAATATAATGCCCGCGCTGAGTAATTGACTGAACAAGACCAGGATCAGGTTCAAAAGCCACAATCACAAGTGGCGTGGTATTGTCTGAAAGCTCACGCGCGGCATCCGCTGTTCCCACTACGAGACATCGTGCGAGATAATGTTCGGCAACTTCTACCGGCAATTGGTTGACGGTAGCAAAAAAGAATGAAGCTACTTCTTCGGGAGTTTCTCCCTGTAAAGCTAAGGATGATGGTGATTCACGCAGCCAACGAAGTACTGTGACCGCATCTTCGTCTCTGTCACTCAGGATCAACTCAGGGGTCAATGGTGGTTGCGTCGCGAGTGACCATTCGAGCCAAAATTTTTCTAATTGCCACACACCAGACGGTCGTTTTCCGAGAGAAACCGCCAGCCATTGCCCCACTGCAGGATAAAGCTCAATCCAATGAACCAAGTCAGTGCCGTCATAGGCACGAACATCCCGCCAAATTTTATTCGCACGCTTATCGGCAGCCCATTTTTCTTTGTCTGGCCAGTGGCGTAATGTAACACAGATGTATGTTGTTTGTGCTGGAACAAGATGAAGCGGGTTCTCTGTACGACTCTTGTAGTCTTCGTTCGCCTTTTCTTTTACCTTGCGCTGCGTGCTGAGTTCCCAGCCTGTATGGCCCTCCGGTACATATTCCGAAGCTACCACAGCAAATGTGACACCGTCCCAACCACTGCGATTCACATCTTCGTCCGACGGAAAATGGATAGAGGCACCGCTGGCACGTGCGATTTTGGCCAACAGAGTTGGCAATGAACCTTGGCTATCTCGCCGATCGGCCCATTGTTCAAGATCGGTTCTTGTTACCCACCGAATCGGTATCCCTGAATTATTTGCCACAGAGAGCTTAGGAAAAGACGGCCCATTAACTGCACCATCTGCAAGGAAAGCAACGCCAGCTCCCTCAAATGTTTTACGTATTGCTTCGGCATTTTGTGGAACTGGCTTACGATGACCCCGCTCAAAATCAGCCACTGTCGAGGTTGCAATACCAGCACGATTAGCTAATTCCTTTTGTGACCAAGCCAGCAAGGCGCGGCCGGCTTTAGATTGTTTAGGAGTTAAACTAGATATAGGCAAATCCGAATATGTCATATTTTTAATATGACATCATATTTAAAATATGACAACAGCTAAGCTTTCACAAAGATCACATTGCATTGTATAATCTATTAGAACCCTAGATCCATAAATATAAACACCAGCGCGAGTCGCGGGGATCCCCAAAAATCCCCGCAGGGAGCGCGTTCATTTGCACTTGTGGGCAACTCGTCAGAGTTGTCCATAGCGCCTGTGGGTAAGTCGCCAGACTTATCCAAGCGTAAGCGGCAGGCGCGCATGTGCGAATGGTCTTTATTCCTCAACTAGCACCCAGACCCAACTCCTTACGTTGCTTTAAAACTTCGACCAACGATTTGATTTTATTCAAAGATGATGGAATGGATGGCAAAGGAACCGCCTGCTGGTTTTTAACATGATCGCGCACGGCTTTGATGGTCTGGTAAGTCTCATTAATATAAGTCAAAATAGCATCACCATAATCATCCAAAAGATCCTTGGAAGCCACTGAGTTTTGAGAAATTTCTTTTTCTGGGCGAGCAATATTTTTATTGAGCAGCTCTTGTTTAAGGTGAGCTGCAATTTGATCCAAGCTTCCGCATTGCCAATACTGGATTTTGAAATTTGCCTGCAATGATTGCTGCTCAAATAACGAACGTGCATTCGCCGCGCGCTCGTCAGTTTCAAACACAAAGACCACCACTGGTTGAAGCAAATCACGGTATTTTTGCTGATATCCTGAAGTACCATCCGCACTATGAAATGGCGAAAACAGTTGATTGTAGTGTTCAATTTTTCTTTCCACTACCTTAAGCGATTTGGTCGGCCGCTCGATTTCAATCAGGTAGCGTTTATGCGGCGATTCAATAGTTACATCTGGAATCAACCGCCTAAGTTTTGGCTCGCCATGACTGTCCGGTTCCTGCCATAGAAAAGAGGTCTCTTCATTCGATGGAACCCATTTAAGCTGCGAAGTCCTTTGTTTTACGGCGATCCAATCATGGGCATCGTCCGCAACAAGTTTCAAATAAAGTTCGGTACCAATCATCAAGTGCAACAGGAATTCTTCTTCGAGATGATCGGCAAAATGAGCTGATTGGGCACGGCCTAATGCATGAGCTGCCTGCAGATAACCTTTTTCGGTCAGCTTCATTACGACAATGGGCTGACAGCGAATGAACAGTTGTTTGCGCTGGATAAAGCCCAATCGTTCCAAACGTAACGCCAACATGCTCGCGGCATTATGTACATTGTTCGAATTCAACTTACATAAGCGGCCAAGCTGCTCATAGTTTAGGCGGCGTAACTTAAAGAGCTCTTGCAGCACAAAAGCGCCGCGATCAGTCAAGCTACGTTTACGCCGCATTGGCTGATTTTTGTGAATTGGCTTAGAGGTCGCGTGTTCTTTCATAGAAATTCCTCTTCAAAAAATTACCTCTCAAAAAAGTGGGGGAGACTCACGCCCTGGCAACTGGCACCACCCCTACCCCCTTCAATCCACTCAAATTAGCATCAGCTTCACGGAGACCCCGTCATCGTAACTGTATCTCGTTGCGAGGGCGGGGTCTCCGTGCGGAGTAAAACGTCAGTTTTACGGAGGCTGATGCGGCAAATCGAGTACGGACAAGGGCGCAGTTGGGTTCATGCTTGTTGCCAGGGCGTGAGACTCCCCCACCCTCTGACAACGCCGTAATAACGTATTCTCAACAACTATCCGCCGGCGAACACGCTGCATTGACAGTCGTTAAAAGCTGCTCAATCTCTTTCATCTTTCCTTCCAACAAGGATTCAAGTCCCGTTCGTCGTAACAGCTCATAAGCGATATTCATTTTAAGGGCGTAACCTTTGCCATTTAAAGAAAATGTCTTGCGCCACGTGGCTTCAGCTGTCGAAGCTGTTTGCGATTGCGCACGCACATCACGTTTGGATAGCGTGCCTTCATGCATCTTTCCTGCTGCCTCAATGGCTTCTGCAACAGAATGCGTACGCGATAGGCGGACCACTTCTTCTGCCTGGGCAAAACTTAAACGGTGTTTATTCATGGCTTGGACCAAAGAGGTATCGACTTTCAGCAATGCCAAGTGGCGCTTCACCCATTTGTCTGACTTACCAATAGCTTTCCCAAGTTTCTGAATATCAAGTTCACGTTGCATCAACTCATGCAGGGACTGAGCGATTTCAATCGCGGCTAAATTTTCGCGTTGGACATTTTCAACCAGCTGAATGGTTTTGGCCTGCGCGTCTTCGACAGAAAGCACTATCGCCGAAAGTGCAGATAACCCGGCTACCTGTGCCGCCACCAATCTCCTATGCCCCGCGATGAGTTGGTAGTGCCGCTCTCCTGCCCGCTTCACCACAATGGGCTGAATTTGACCAACCGTTTTCAAAGATGCGGCTAAATCTTCAATGCCTGAAAGTTTTTTACGAACATTATCGGGATCAGTCTGAATGCGATCTAGTTGGATGTTTAATGTTTCCATAATAAAATTTATTAAATCATATTTTATTTGTTTTCAATATAATAATTTTTTATTTATAATTAATCTTAATTTATGATTTAATATTGTCTACATTCATCTATCGATAACGAAATCTTTACGCATTAGAGCTGCGGCATACTCACAAAGCTAAGTGAATCATGTGCGGGTACAACGATCATCTCCGGGAAACGTAATGCAATGGCCGACATGCGTAAGATATTTTCGCGGACTTGATCCGGCTTAGAATCGGCAAAAAAACGCAGCGGCCAGGGTTTTTCCTCACGTTCAGTCACACCTTCTTGCTGCCACACCAGATCGCCCACCAACGCATAACGCTCGCCATGAGGCAGAATAAGAAAAACGATCACGGAACCGGGCGTATGACCTGGTGCCGAAACAATTACGATGGAACCGTCGCCATAGACGTCACGGCTTTGGGGGAATCCGAGATAAGACTTTTCTTCAAAGTCGTATGCTTCATATTTCACTCGGCTGAGACTCCGAACCACCGCAGTCCAAGAGCCACCATTCTCAATAAACTGGCGTTCGTCCTTAGTCACAAGAACGGGAATACCTGGGAAATCGGAAATACCACTAACATGGTCCCAATGGGCATGCGTGAGAAGTATGCTGCGTAAATTTTTGATGTCGTAGCCAGACTTGGCCAGCTGCTCTATGGCCGGAATTCGCTTTTCATACTGAGTTCCCAGGCGGAAAAGGAAAGGCATCTTTGCAAATTGAGCATCAATATCGCGGCCAAAGCCGGTGTCTATGAGGAGGTCGCCTTTGGGATGTTTAACGAGCACGGCCGTCATGGCAAAATCACGTTTGTCCAAGAAAGAACCTCCACGATAACCAAACGCCGCAGATCGATGCGTTGATCCAGTCGGCAAATGAAAAATCGCCATCTCAGGCGGAGGCATAGCAGGTGGAAGGGCACCTAAATAAGGCTTTGGCTGTGGTAGAGGAGCCGCCTGAAAAGATCTAAAAAGAAAAAGTAACGGTAGCAGAAGTAAAACTGCGCAACACACTGACCAACGAGACAATCGAATGCTCATACAAATGCCAAATATCAAACGGCGTTGTTATTCAACAGTCGTTGTTGTTCTCCCACTAACTGTATCCATACCTGTATTCCTAACTGTATCTATTTTAACTAATCGATGATTTAACAACTTTGTTTGAGATTGTCATTGGCCGAGCTCTTTAACTATAAGAAACTGCACTTATATTCTTCTAGTAAAGGCGGTGAACAATGGCGGCTCGTATTTTATTGGCGGGGGCGTCAGGAACAGTTGGGTTCGAACTTTTAAAGCTATTAAAAACGCACGGCTATTGGGTTAGGACTTTATCCCATTCTCCGGTACGTGCGGAACAATTAAAACCGTTGGCCGACGAAGTGGAATGCGCAGATGCAGCGAAGCCCGATGCGCTTGCCGATGTTTGCCGCAATATTGAAGTGGTGATCTCTTGTCTCGGCGCCAGCGTCAATATGAACAGCCGAGATCGCCGCAGCTTCCATGCGGTAGACTTCGTTTCAAACATGAACCTGTTAGCAGAAGGCCAACGATCACAGATATCGCGCTTCGTCTATTTGTCCGCCTTCACCACGCCTGATTATGAGCATACGGCTTATATCCAAGCCCATGAGGCGTTTGTTCAACGGCTACGCCAGTCCGGTCTCGGCCATAGCGTGGTGCGGCCCACGGGGATTTATTCGGTGTTTGCCGATTTCGTTCGTATGGCAAAGAAAGGCTTTCTGCCTCTCATAGGCAACGGCCAGGCGCGAACCAATCCAGTTCATCCAATAGATGTCGCCCAAGTATTAGCTGAATCAGTCCTCACTGGGCCTCAAGACATACCTATCGGCGGACCGGAAATCTTATCGAGGTGTGATATTGCCGCAGCAGCGTTTCAAGCAATTGGCAAAAAGCCTCGGTTTGTCAAAATGCCGCCCGAGATTTTTTCCTGGTCAGCTAAATTATTACATTGGTGGAATCCACGGCTTTCAGAATTGATCGCTTTTGGTAAAGAAGTGTGGCTATTCATGATTGCATGGCGCCGCAGGTGGGCAAACTGCGATTGGAGGAGTATTTCCGGCAGATTGCTTCTGGATAGTTTCATGGTACATGTGCAGAGAGGACATCATGTCCAACCCCATCAAGACCTGGCCTGAACCATGGGAATCCTTTGAAGACAGCGAGACAGGTAATGCGCTTGCTCGTGAACTCAAAAAAGAACTGTCAGACCAGCATATATTGTTTGGCATTTCAGTGAAGCCAATTGCGAAGCGCAAAGACTGCGATGATGTACTATTTGAGCTGCTTGACGGTTCCCACCGATTGGCGAATGTACACTTAACCTGGTCCCATCAGCCTGAACCTTACGCTAATTGTCCACAGACGACTATTTTTCGAGACTGGGAGTACTTTCAGGCCGAAGGCTTATATTATGATGATTTATAACGAACGAAAACGTTGCAAAGAGAAATTCCGCCGTTCAATTTCATATAAATTTATACGTTTATTCATCACTTTGGCTTTGCTAAACGCTGCACTTCTTACTGGAGCGGCCATCACGTATCGTACGCCATGGGAAAAAGTCCCGACCTTTATTGCCGCGATTGCTAACTTCCCCTCATTCATGATTTCTTTAGCCATTTTTGGTGATGAACAAGATGAACGTTTTGGCATCCCGCTCGAATTCGCAATAAATTGGTGCTTATCTTTACCTTGGATTGCATTAGCTGCTTATGGTTGGAGTACCATACAGCGCCGTTCGCTCAACAACCAATCTTGATAACATTCAATGCCGAAGTCAAAACTGTATCCAAAACCGTATACCAACTGTATCCTAACCAGTTTTTCAGTTTGCTAGAGCTAGGTTTTTAGAAATTTTATCCAAGGCCGCAGAAGGCTTGGCTTGGTTAAGTGCCAAATTCAAAGTTCTTATTTTGGAGCCATCTGACATGGTTCTTTCTGGTTCGAAGGTATGCTCCAACGGTTTTTCAGACACCAAAACCACGTATTTGAAGCGCGTCAATTCCAAATTCCCCAGACATTCCGTCCGATAGCGCTCAATTTGACGTATGGCGTCCGATTGAAACGAATTGACGATTTCAGCCGAAAGTGGCTCCTTCCTTTTTTGGGGCTTTAAATGCTGAACTTTTTTCCATTCGGTCAAAATCAGGTAACTGCCAGTTAACTGTGCATCTTTAGACGAAACGGCCATTTCATCGAACAAGTTTCGGGGAGTAGCCGGAAGGATTAGATCAGTCTCCTCATTCACCGACGGGCCGCCCTTATCTTTGGGATGGGCGGTGCTAATCTTAAATCCCCATAAATTCTGGCCCAAAAGATGGATAGCCCCCAATTGCTCCAGGCGGGGTTCCGTATTTTCTTTCCAAGCGGCAATCCATCGTTTTTTAAGTTGCGTGTCGGCGTATAAAGACCATTTTAGATGTGTCATAGCCTTTTCGAACATAGCGGGCGCTATAAATTCGACGGCCCTGTCCAAACGAATCTCAGACTTGAACATCATGAACGCCGTAGCCATCGCGAAAACATGCTTAGAACCATCATAACCCTGAGGTATAATTTTATTCTCGTTATACTTGTGTAGAGGCGAATCCTCGCAGGCTTTCCACAATCCAATTGTGTCGCTACTTAGCCGAGATTCGAGGTTTTTTATCGCTTGGCTGCCTGGAAGGCAGGACGCGGAAAAATTTTTAATCTCCCAAAAAGTTTCAAAGCACTCTTTGCTCAGAATGCCTCTAATAGTGAAATCAAATTCAATATGCTTGTCATAATTGTTAGCTGGGTAAGAGGCCAGGCATTTCAATCCTTCGTTCAAGCTTACAATGCGCTCTTCTAGCGCATTCCAATTTTTTAAGTTCATGCCATTTCCTCAAAAAAATGACTCATGGGAGCTTGATAAAAATAGAAATTGCAATCTAGCCTCAAGCTCCCCCTAGCGGTCTTGAAAGTCCTATCCAAAACTGTATCCATATTTAATTTTACAAAAACCTGGCCCATGAAAAGCCCCTACTCTACTGGTATAAATCAATAACATACTATCACTCTTATCTAACTGCCAACTGTATCCGTATCTGTAACCGTATCCATTCAATATACAATTGACGGCATTTAAAAAGTCCGCTCATTTTTTAGCCCAAGCAATAGCTTGCTCTAATCGGTCGTTACCCCAGAAAAGTTCATCTCCAACCGTAAACGAAGGTGCGCCAAAAATACCGCGTGCTATAGCCTCTTCAGTGTTTTTCCTTAGGCCTTCCTTGTTCTCGGGGAGATTGGAAGCAGCAAATGCAGTGGCTGGTTCAACACCAATATTGCGTAAAATTTCAGTTAATATCACATCGCTAGAAATATCTTTTTGCTCCGCAAAATTGGCGATGTATACGCGGCGGGAAAAATCAGCAATCCACCCTGCCCTCTCCCCCACTAGAGCAAGACGTGCGGCCTTGAGTCCGTTTTGCGGCGGCTCCAGTGGCGGCAGTTTAAATTTAAGATCCTGAGATTCACAAATACGTTCCACGTCCCGAAACATATAACGCCCTTTTGCGGGATAAATAACGAATGGAGAAGTATGCCAACCTTGTGCCTTAAAAACAGGGCCTAAAAGAAACGGTCGCCATTGAACAGCCACACCTGCTACTTGCGCAAGATCTGCAATGCGCATGGATGCGGGATAAGAATATGTGCTCGCAAATTCATACCAAAACTCAATAGCTGGTTTATTCATGTCTATTTAGGCGCTCCATGGTGCACTTCAAACCGTATCCATATCCGTATCTCTATCCATAACTGTATCTATTTCCTCCTTTTTCTTTATCCCCTCTCCTTCTTAAAAATATCTCTAAGAACTGCTTGTGCTGGTATGGAATCAAAATCTGAAATCATCGGCGTACCTCTCAAGTGCTTTTTTTTGTCATCTGGTGAAAGTCTCTCAAGCCAAATTTCAAATTCCAAATCAAAGGTCTTTTGTTTTTCTTCCCTAATCTCCTGTAAAATACGGGCTAAATCCTCTCGCTTAGCGCGCTCACGCTTAACTTGAAGCGATACAAAGCCTGCAGGACGGTCATAAAAACCCTCACGTAGTTTAGACATGAAATAAGCGCGTGGATTTTGAATCCCTTTGGACAAGGTTTCATCGTTTAAGTAAAAGCCCAAATGCTCAGCACTTAGAAGAAACTGCTCCAATGTACCGAACTCATTTCTGCTCCAAACCAACCATAGTTGGCTGAGATCACTGGGGCTAATATTTAGTGGTGTAAGTTTAAAATTATCGCAGCATTGCTCAAGCTGATTTCGAAAGTTCTCTTTCTCTGTAGTAGTTTTATTAATTAACCTACTACTACTTCTGGTATCCATTTCTGTATCTAAATCTGTATCCATGGGTCGAACTGTATTTGTATTCCTAACTGTATCTGTATCGGTATCTATCACTGTATCCGTATCTATATTGTTGAACGCATAAATGGTGCCTTTAATCATTTTATTAAAGCTGTCTTTACGAATTAAAAATCCCCGTTCGATAAGTTTGTTGATGCATTTTTGGGCAAATGCACGCTTAGAATTGAGTATTTTAGCCACTTTATCGTAACCAACTGGTCTGGTTATCGCGGAATTGTTAAAATCTCTGATGCTCAATAGATATAGGAGTACTTTTTTTTGTTGCTCAGGGAGTTCATTTAAAATGACCTTGTTTTTTTGAGCTGTATCTATATTCCTAACTGTAACTATATCTGTATCTCGAACTGTATCTGTATCTGTATTCCTGTCTGTACTCTTTTGTGTATCTAAAACTCTATCCGTATCTGTAACTGTACTTTTACCCGTATGCGCTTGTGTACTCTTATCTGTATCTAATACTGTATCTGTATCCGTATTCTTATCCGTACCCTGATCTGTATCTTTAACTGTATCCTCTTGTCTCTTGTCCACAACTGGGGAAAGGGCAGACCAATTTAAGATATTTGGCTGACCATCGAAGAGGGTAGGGGGGGATTGAACGCCATCAATGGGTAACTTGGTTAAAGTATCGGGACGCGTACCACGCGAAAAGACTTTGGGAGGCTTGGCCGCTTGTTTAGCCTCGACTTGCGAGAGAAGGGTTTTTAAGTTAGGCATGATGCATCATCCTTGAAATCATCGTTTGCCGAGCTCACGAAAGCCTAAAATTTCTTGGGCGACTAAATCAAAATCTTCCCGAGCGGGCGCACGCTTGATTTCAAACAATGATTGGCCGACATCGAGGGCGTTTTTGACGTCGATGTTTTTACGAATTACAGTTGGAATGAGCTTGTCTTTGTAGTCATTACCGTATTCAATCAAATATTTTTGACTGATCGCTTCACGGCCATCAAATAACGTAAATAGTAAATTGTATTGCAGCGGGTGGTTATACTCCTTCCCAACGCGCTCGAATTCATCAATGGTCTTTTTAAGGCCCATTTTTGAAAATTTATCAGGGTTGACCGGGATGATGATCTTGTCACTGGCCAATGCGATACTGATATTCAGCGCGGAGAGGGCAGGGTTGCAATCGATGATGATGAAATCATAACGATCTTTAACGGGTTTAAGCGTGTTTTTAATGAAACTTTCCAGGTTCACACGCGAAGAAGTGATATGAAAGTCTAAAGTTGAATTCTCAAAATCGGATGGAACTAAATCAAGACCTTCGTTAATGGGTAGGATTGTCTCTTCTAAGGTCGCTTCACCTTTAGCTATATGATAGAAAACCGGTTCATTCTTGATTTCAACACCAAATGCATTAGTTAAGTTGCCCTGCATGTCTAGGTCGATGACTAATACCTTAGCGCCATACTGATTAAGACGTACTGCTAAATTAAAGGCGCATGATGTCTTAGTGGCGCCACCTTTTAGCATTTGAAAAGAAATCACTTGGTTGGGGTAGCTAACTGCACGTTTTTCAATGAATTTACGCGCTGCAAAGGGGGAAAGCGCAGTCTTGTTACCCGCTTTAAACGTGTCGATTTGATGCTGTTTGATAAACCCTGCGGCGGATTGAGGAGCAATGCCAAAAAGCTCAGCAAGTTCGTTTTGCGTAATGAAATAGCGCTTTTTTGATAATTCGGTTTGAATGTCCATAATTAATTTCTCTTAAACCTGTTGATTTTTAACAGTCCTGATAAAAATCACAAATATCGGTAAAAAAACCTTAAAGCAAGTTCCGGGCTTAAAATAAGTTATTTATTACCAACCGTTAGTGTCAACCACATACCATAAAGGCTTGGGCGCAGTGGTCGACCAGGACTTTGTAAACGAAAGCTCGGATTGCCCGGTTGATTGTGCGGGGTAGGGGGTAGTGTTATTGGGTTTTTTAATCCAAATATGTACTGCCGCACCAGTTGAAAAGGTCACATCTTGCTCGACATATACATCGCCAACCACACCCGCGGTGTCAGAAAACCGGCTATAACCACCGGCGATGCTGTAATCACCACTGAGTTCGTTACGTGCACTCAAGCATGAATTAAGGAACATCGGGACGAAGTAATCGGGACATAATTTATCATCCCAGGCGGGAAAATAAGAATTCACGTTGCAGCTGATAAAGCCATACATATATTCGGTGTTGGTGTCGTGATAATATTCATGGCGTTTAATAAAGCCGTTGGCTTGGCTGGCGTTTGCAATGTAAAAAGGAAAATTGCCGTCAATATAACGGTCCGGGTCTTTAGGGTCGGGTTGGTAGTAAAGATAGTTCATTGAACAAACACGGCCATGGGATGGATGATAAGCGGCTTGCCAGCTCGGTCTGGGCGTGCCGATTACCATGATTGCCGATTGACGGGCAGGCAGTGTTAGGTTGCCACTTGAAAGATCAAGGGCTCGTCCTGATGCGTCAAAAATGCGCACCTGTAATT
>Ga0154020_10000296_pt1 | contig 59974 bp, 46 predicted proteins | sample Klosneuvirus_201_FD_109709 | JGI IMG/M metagenome (GOLD analysis project Ga0154020, IMG submission 109709) | Active sludge microbial communities from wastewater, Klosterneuburg, Austria - Klosneuvirus_20160825_MG | ecosystem: Engineered > WWTP > Aerobic digester > Activated sludge | place... | reverse complement strand
TGTTGAAATTGTTTACACCCACTGTACTCACGCCTGCTGCTCCCGCTGTGCTTGTTACAGCAATATTAGCTGCAGGTACATCAATACTGTATGAATTCGGTGCAAGAGTAGTTGTAGTAGCAGCACCTGATGAAACTACAGATGCATTGGCTGCAGGTGGTATGTTGATGTTGAAATTATTTACACCCAGTGTGCTTACACCTGCTGCGCCGGCTGTACTTGTTACCGCAATATTAGCTGCAGGAACATCAATACTGTATGAATTCGGTGCAAGGGTAGTTGTTGTAGCAGCGCCCGAAGAAACAATTGATGTGTTGGCCGCACTGTTTAATGTAAAGGAATTGTTGGTTCCTATGGTTAACACGTTATTGCTGAATGTCGCCGGTACTGAGTTGGCGTTAAATGCGTAAGGCACCGAAATAAGTTGTTGAGGAGAGCCCATGGCCACAAAACTTGTGCCTCCTGCGGGGTCAACTGATACCTGAAGGAAATGTGCTGAGGAAGACCAATTCACCAGGCCGAGGTTGTTCACCAGTCCAATTTGTGTGGCAAAAAGCCCTAAAGTATTCGTAACCAAGGTCTGTTGCTCAGTAAAAACCACCGAACCCGTTGGACTCACTGACAGGATATCGAACCGAATCGTGAAAGTGGTTGTTGGCAATGCTGCACCGGTATTGTCGCGCAACATGCCCTGGTAATTTATTTTGTCAGGACTTTGTGCGAAGCCAGCGAAACTAAACAGGAGCAATAGGGTAGTAATATATGACTTCATGTGTTATGGAATTAAACTAATGATCAATTTAGAGGGATATAAAAGGTATAAAATCTTGCCTGAAAAATAATGCGTTGGTATCTCATCGTGAATCGGGCAAAAGTTCGATGCCTGCTCCTGCCTCTTAAACTATTTTCACTTGAATACATGTCCTTCTTTTTATTGGTTAAAGGTTGTCATAATTGTGCCTAACCAAAACCAATCAGCGAATTCACGTGTCAGGGTTATTTCAGTTGAGTGCCCTGCACTGTAAGGGTCAGCAATTATACAATGCAAATACACTATGTTATCGGCATTTGTGTACACTTGTGTAACGCCTGCAGCAAGGTTATTCAAAGCCCTGTTTACCGTACCGCCTCCACTGTTCACAGCCATACAATTACAAACTTCCAGTCCGCTACCTCCGATTCTGTTTACTCTGAATCCACCATATGTACCATCTCTTTCAAAAAGCACATTATCCGTACGCGCAACAATGCTTCCTGCAGTTGTTATATTTGTGAAGATCCTTCTTATAATCAAACCATTGCTGTTAACGGGATACACAGGTCCCTGAGCCGTTCCGGTTTCATTTCCCATTTTAATATGCCCGGTACCATTTACACGGAACACTTCGTTACTTGTGCCGGCTCCGGTTCCAGCATAAAAAACGTGGGATGCACTTGTGGCATCAACCTGGTAACGCAAAGTTCCGCCATTAATCCCAAAGCCATAATACTGATGGTCGTTGTTGGCACCTTCCCAAAGAACTATTTTACGGTTCACAATGGAATTATCAAATTGAAGCAAGCCATTTGCGCTTGTGGTTCCAATGGCAATATGACCAGTGGCAAAATCCCCATACATTAATGGTGTAACCGATGTACCTGAATTCGCCAAAACAAATTTATTGCTTCCTGTTACATTTGCACCTGCCTGATAGCCAAGAAACACATTGCTTGAACCGGTATTGTTAAGACCTGCTGCATAACCCAAAAATACGTTTGCCGTACCATTTGTGCTGTTACCTGAGGCGTGGCCAACAGAGGTATTGTAATTGCCGGTATTGTTGGCAAACAGGGCTGCTGAGCCAATAGCGATATTTGAACTTCCGGAAGAGTTGGATGCAAGGGCTGAATTACCCATGGCAATATTAAAAGTAGAATTGTTATTACTAAGTGCCAGAAAACCTATTCCAATATTAGCGGCGCCTGTTGTGTTGTTTTGCAATGCAGCGTAACCAATTGCCGTATTTTCATTTCCAGTAATCACTGAGCGCAAAGCCTCGGCTCCTATCGCTGTATTTCTTTGTCCTGAACTGAGTGCATTTAAAGCAAGATAACCCAATGCTGTATTCATTGTGCCGCTGGTCACCGAAACTAAACTCTGGTATCCTAGGGCAGTATTGAACAACAAGTGATCTATAATTCCTGAAGCCTGATTGTTTACCCTGAAGTTTAAAACCACATTATCTGCTGTGCCTAAAAAATTGGCTGTCGGGTTTGTTGCCGAATTCCCAAGTGTACTCCATAAAGCATTCGTTCCCGAATTAATGGCAATAGAATTGGAAGCCGGCCCTGATGTTAATATGCCTGCCGAATAACTCAGGTTTGGAGTTATGTAATTCGATGAGGTGCCGGATGTTAGCGAACCTGTTACCTGACTATAAACAAAGGTAGGTTGTGGAACACCCACAACATAATTCGGTCCGGCTGAAACTGTTGCAATACCTGCTGCTGTTACAGTTGGTGTTACCGGGGATGTTAGTGTAAGGTTGGGATAAACACCAGTAATCGAGCTCGGACCAACCGAAGTAAAACTTGGGCTCTGTACCCCAACATTGTAGTTTGGTCCGGCTGAAACGCTGGCAATACCGGCTGCACTTACAGTTGGCGTTACAGGAGAGGTAATGGTTAAATTAGGATACACGCCTGTAATTGAAGACGGACCTGCTGAAGCAAAGCTTGGCGGTGGGGTACCAATCACAAAGGCAGGCCCTGGAGAAACCGTTACAATACCCGCACCACTCAAACTTACAGGAGGAGGATTAATGGTGAAATTAGGATAGGTTCCGCTCACTGTGACGCCATTCGTTCCGGTGATGGCCACAATCTGATCGGGGGCCGTATTGTTTATGACCGTGCCTGAAGTAATGGATATGCCGGTTCCACTTGAATATTGAATAATCGGTGGAATATTGATATTAAAGCTATTGGTGCCTGCGGGGCTTACAGCACCTACCCCGGCGAGTGTTGTCACCACAATGCTCGTAGGTGGTACATGAACACTATACGAGTTAGTTCCCAAAGTTGTTGTTGAAGCTGCACCACTTGAAACCAATGAAGTAGTGGCAGCCGGTGGAATGTTGATGGTAAAATTGTGTGGCGCAACACTACTAACCCCGGCAGCTCCTGCAGTACTGGTAACTGCAATGGAAACCGGAGAAACATTAAGGGTGAAGTTATTTCCGGCTGCGGTGCTTGTAAGAATTCCGGAAGGAGAAATGTTTGGGATATACACCGGAGTGGTTGCAGTACTTACTGCTGTACCTTGTGTTAGGGTCAAAGTATTCCCATTGATGCTGATCACCGGTGCAGGTACATCCACCGTAAAATTCAACCCTGTGCTCGGGCTTACAACAGCCACACCAGAGGAGTGTATCGTAGGGTTAATTGCTGATGGGATGTTGAGCGTAAATGAATTATTGGTACCAATGGTGAGCACATTATTTGAAAATGTTGCCGGTACGGTATTGGCATGGAGAGCGTAGGGTACACTGGCCAGTAACTGTGGGCCACCCATAGGACTGAAACTAGTGCCACCATTTGCATCTAGATTAACCTGAAGGGAATAGGTGCCTGAATAAAAGTTAACAGAACCTAAATTTGTACTGCTTCCGATTTGAACACTAAACAGTCCCACCGAATTGGTTTGTACACTTATTACCTCAGTAAAAACAGAAGTACCAGGAGAAGGCCCCTGTAAAATCACAAACTGCAGACTTACGTTTTTATTTCCAAGGGCGGCACCGGCATTATCTCTCACAACACCCTGGTAATTGATCCGGGATGGACTTTGACCAAATAATTGCATCGAAAAAAGGAAGAACAAAACATAAATGATTTTTCTCATACCCAACAATTTAAATTGAACCCTCAATTAATTATGGATGAAATTAGCAAAAAAAAGTTAACGCCAACGCTGAAACTTAAATATTTAACGATTAAACCCTGTTTTTCTTAGATTAAACTTAACAATACAGAGATGAAAGCCACTAAAATGTCCTTTTTGACTTTTTCTTAAGATGCAGAATAACTTATTTCATTTCAAAGAGGCGGCTATGTTTCACCTCACAAATTTGGGATAAATACCTTTTATACCATTGTGCTGCTTTGGATTTTGCCATTTGATGTGTTGCATTTACCCTCCAGCTTTGAATGCTAGCCATGTCAGTCCAATAACTGATAAAAATGGTTTTATTTTCGTTACTCAGCGATTCATAGCCCAAATACCCTTTTTGTTCTGTTGCTAATTTCATGGTCAGCTCATCCATTTGCTTATAACCTTCGAGGTTTTCACTCTTCTCAGAAGAAAAAATAACGGCATAAAAGCCTGAGTCCGGTAACTGCTCTTTCTCAATCATGTTTTATTGTTTTGTGTTTATGCAATTTTTGACCAGTTGGTCCTGTTCCTGTCCTGACGCTCTAACTCTTTTTTATAAACCCTGTTCTGCTCTTCACTCAAGTCAGCGTCCTGCTCTATAATATCCATAGCTGCTTGTCTGGCAAGCTGAAGGAGTTGACCGTCTTTAGAGAGATCAGCCAATTTCAAATTCAGCATCCCACTCTGGGCTGTGCCTTCAATATCACCGGGGCCACGTAACTTCAAATCCACTTCGCTTATTTCAAATCCATCGTTGGTGCGCACCATGGTTTGCATTCTTTGCCGGCTCTCAGCACCGAGTTTATAGCCGGTCATCAGAATACAATAGCTCTGCTCTGCCCCGCGCCCTACTCTGCCCCTCAGCTGATGCAGCTGGGATAAACCAAAACGTTCAGCACTTTCTATTACCATTACACTGGCATTCGGAATGTTAACCCCTACTTCTATTACCGTGGTAGCTACCATGAGTTGAGTTTCACCATTGATAAAACGTCTCATCTCCTGCTCTTTTTGTTCGTTGCTGAGTTTCCCGTGAACTATACTTACCTGGTAAGTCGGAGGTGGGAAATCCTGAATAAGCTGATCATAGCCCATCTGCAAATTCTGATAATCCATTTTTTCACTTTCCTGTATCAATGGATATACAATGTATATCTGCCGACCAAGCTTTATTTGTTGTTTTAAAAACCCTATTACTTTTAAGCGGGCACTTTCGGTGTAGTGGTGTGTTTTGATAGGTTTTCTCCCGGGAGGCATTTCATCAATTACGCTTGTATCAAGATCGCCATAAAAGGTCATGGCCAGTGTTCTGGGAATTGGCGTAGCAGTCATAATAAGCATATGTGGCGGGTCGGAATTTTTTGCCTGTAAACGCGCCCTTTGTTCCACACCAAATCGGTGCTGCTCATCAATAACGGCCAAACCCAGATTGTGAAACTTTACCTTGTCCTCCAGTAAAGCGTGGGTGCCAATCACAATCTTTATTTCCCCATTCGACAGTCCTTTCAAAACCAGATTTCTTTCTTTGGTTTTTGAGGAACCGGTTAACACAGCCGTTTCAATGCCGATTGTGTTCAGCAATTCACTGAATGTGGCATAGTGCTGTCGCGCGAGAATTTCAGTGGGTGCCATCAAACAGGCCTGGTAACCATTGTCAAGCGCTAGCAAAATACTCATCAGTGCCACCAGGGTTTTTCCACTTCCTACATCACCTTGCAAAAGCCGGTTCATTTGTTTTCCGCTTTTAAGGTCGCTATGAATTTCTTTCAACACCTTTTTTTGCGCCCCGGTAAGCTGAAAGGGCATGTATTGATGGAAAAAGGTATTAAACAAATCGCCTACTTTATGGAACACCAAGCCTTTGGTGTGTTGCACTCTGAAACTTTTTAACCTCAGCAGGCGCAGTTGGATAAAAAACAATTCCTCAAACTTCAATCTCAGCTTAGCCCGCTCAAGCATATCCTGACTATCCGGAAAATGAATGTGTTTATACGCATCAAAATTTGGGATCAGATTGTATTGTTTCAAAAGAGGCAGGCCCAGAGTTTCCTGAACCTGCGTGTGATTCAATTGATGCAGCAAGTGCCTTTGCAATTTACGAATGCCGTCACTACCCAGCCATCTCAGTTTTAATTTTTCGGTGGATGAGTACACCCCTTCAAAAGAAGATTGTTGGTTGAGAAATTCCGGCGTTACCGGGTCAATTTCCGGATGCGCGAAATTTAAACGGCCGTTAAATACATTGGCCTTTCCAAACACCACATACTCAACACCCGTTTGTAACCGTTCCGCCATCCACTGCTGTCCCTGAAACCAAACCAACTCTACGGTTCCTGTGTCATCCCTGAATAAAGCCAGCAAACGTTTTCCTTTTTTTTGTCCCGCGATTTCCAAATGCTCAATGGTGCCTCTCAATTGCACATAAGGCATGTCCTCTGAAACTTCATTGATCTTATAAAATCTGGTTCTGTCAACATACCTGAAGGGATAGTGTGTGAGCAGATCCCCGAAGGTATATATGCCAAGTTCTTTTTTTAAAAGATCAGCCCGGCCCGGACCTACACCCTTCACATATTCTACCGGAGTGTCAAGAACAGATGTGATAAGGTTTTCTTTCATTTTTGCAGGCGGTGACTCACCTTACAAATTAAGTGGTTTTTTTTGTTTTTCATTTTCCATTCAAACAGATCTTATTATGAACCGGTTTAACACCCTGTAGTGTAACTCCCTTTAAGTTGTTCAAACAATTCCAAACAAATTCCGGCAGTTCAGCAATTGCACACTAAATTTGCATTATGCGCAGGTACTTTTTTCTGTATGTGGTGCTATTTGGTTCGGTAACAGGAACTGCACAGTACCTCGACTCACTGGGAGAAGTGATCAGGGGAAAAGCAAACATTGACCTAAGGTTGGAATCACGCTGGAGTTTTGTGAACAACGAATTAATCACCATTAGCGGGGTGCGCATTGGCGCTGCCTTCGAAAAGAAACTGCGTTTGGGTGGTGGACTCAGTTGGTTAAAAACACCATACAGTCAAATTGAGTCCACCGTGAACGAAAATGGAGAGCCCATTCTTATTACAAGGTATTTTAAGCTGGCCTACCTGGCTGCTTATGCCGATGTGGTATTTTATAAAACCAAACGCTGGCAACTGAGCGTTCCATTGCAAATTGGTGCCGGATTTACCTGGCACCAAACCGTACCGCAGTACCAACTGAGTCAAATGGAATCAAAGCAGTTTCTTTTTTTATACGAACCCGGCATTACCGTACAGTTTAAACTCACACGCTGGTTAGGTGTAGGCAGCGATGTAGCGTACCGGTTTACCTTAAAAAACAACAAAAAAATAAGCGAACAATTGAGTTCGCCTACCTATAGTTTAAAAATCATGTTTTGGTTAGATCAGCTCTACTTTATGGTATTTCCGGAATCGGAGTGGAGCCAAAAATCAGGACCTGCCGTCTGGTGATCAGGATACTTTAACTGCCTCGAAACATTTGTACTCTCCGGCAGTGCCCATAAATTCAGCATCAACGTCAACTAAACCTACTTTTTTCACCTGCTCTTTGGTGAGGGGTTTTCCAAGGGTCCAGCGGTCGTCTGTAAGTTTTAAATCCACTTCCTTGCCCACCAGTAACTGATTAAGTTGTTTTTGTGTCAGAAACAGAACGCCGTCCTCTTCTTCTTCACTTTCAGGTAAAAGCAAGGTTCCAACCAGTTTAAGTTTAGGTACTTCCGGTTTGTATTTAAACTCCAAATCGGATTGAGAATTAATCTCTATATAGTTGATGTCGGTGATGTGGATCTCTGCCATTTTTATACTCTAAATTCGCGTTGCAATGATAAACAAATTCAGGCAGTTAAGCAATACTATTCGATCAAAAATTTATGTTAATCGCCTGCCTCCTGCTTGTTTTTCAGGCGTTTGGAACAGCTGACCGGCTATGTTTACAAGGTCGCGAGAAGGGAGAAGGTGAATTTGGTTCCTTTCCCGGGCTCGCTTTCCACTTTTATGGATTTGTCATGTGCTTCAATAATGTGTTTTACTATGGCTAAACCAAGGCCCGTGCCGCCCTGTTCTCTGCTTCTCCCCTTGTCAATGCGGTAAAACCGCTCAAAAATTCTTGGCAGGTGCTGTTCGGCAATACCTACGCCATTATCACTTATTTCTACAACCACATCGCTGTTCAGGTAATTGATTGACACCACCGTTTTGCCATTTTCTTTCCCATACTTAATGCTGTTTGCAATCAGATTCACCAAAACCTGGCGGATGCGGTATTTATCTGCCCTTACCATTACAGGGCGTTCATATTTTCTCGCCAACTCAAGTTTGATATTTTTCTTTGCGGCTTGCAATTCAAGAGCAGCATACACATCCTTGCACAATGTGGCGATATCGAAATTATCAACATCAAGATGCAACTGTCCGCTCTCAAGCTGAGTAATGGTTTCCAGGTCATCAATAATATTGATCAGGCGGTCGATACTTTGCTCTGTACGTCTGAGGTACTCCATGTTGATGTTTTTATCCTCAAGACCACCGTTAATCAGCGTATCAATATACCCCTGAATATTAAATACCGGCGTTTTTAGTTCATGCGAAACATTTCCAAGATATTCCTTCCTGTAGCTGTCGAGGTTTTCAAAATGGCGCACTTCCTTTTCGCGTGATTCAATCAGGTAATCCACTTTCTCTTCGAGTTGCAGCAAACTGTCCTCTTCTTCAAGCAAATTCAACTCTACCGGTATTTCATTGTTTAAAAACCGGACGCGGATTTTGTCTGTTAGTTTATTTATTTCACGGGCGATGCTCACATAATAAAAATAGTATAGGAACAAAAAGGTGATGATAAAACATGTAAAGGCCGAAAGCAGCAGGTAGGCAATGTCCATACGGAAATGCCCAAAATAATTCAAAGCCATAAAACTTGAGGCCATAAGTACCACACTTATCAAAGTGTATTTAAATATCCTGCCCGACATGTTCGAAGAATCGGGTTTTGTTTCGTTTACCATTGGGTTTGCCTGTCAGTTAAAGGCCGAAATTACCATTTTTTACCCACAAGGGATTTCACAGCAAAGCAACGAAGTTCAAACTCCGGGAAGTGGCAAACAGGTATTCACTTCCTCCCCTTTTCAGAAGAAATGTGAAGTGGTTATAAATAAGCAGGACAGGAAAAACGCGGGATTAATCTATTCATTCAGCATTTTTCATCTTGCAAATTCGCGTGTTGAGCGAAATAGTTATGGCGTTTTTCCTGTAGTAGCACATTTTATTGGTCTATGGCCTGTGCTGCCATCCTTCAAATTCCCTGGTTGAGCAAGCACTTACAGTGTTTTGATACCCTTATTTCAGGTCTTTAATCGAATTGTTCCGGGAGGAAGTCCCTGAAAGCCTTGTCATCGTTAGAAAACAAACCTTAGCCTAAACTAACTTAATACAAATAGACGCAATACCCGCATTAGTCGAATACACTGCCAAAAACCTTGCATTCGCTTTAGGCGGAGACTAATTTAGGCAGAACCAATTCCTGTTTTATGAAGATATTCTACAAGACCTTACTTTTCAGTGTTTTTGCGCCTCTTTGTCTGAATGCTCAAAATTACGGGCAGATGATGTATCCCCACTCGGCCGGGGGCACTAAAATGTGCGATGCGCTTACCATAGAACAGCATACAATTGCGCCTGGCTATGTTATGGTTGGTTATAAGGACACTTCTGCTGCAAACTCCTTTAATTTTATTATCGACCGTACTGGGCTTGGAGGACAAATTGGTAGTCAAAACAACACCTTTCAAAAGGCCTATCAAATTCATGCCAACCCCAATGAAGAATGCGATCTTGTGATACGTCCTGTTACCAATTGCGCAGGCGTGAGCATTATTGAAACAAACGGAGCCAATGGCCCTGGTCAACAGGCTGCCAGGTATGCCCTTGCCGGTGCCTATAGCGAAGCTTGTTTTTTTGCCCTTATGGACCATGCAGGAAACGCCATATTTGCCAGTTCCTATAAATTTCCTTCCCGTACAAATACCGTAGTTACCCAGCCAAAAATTATTGAATGCAGTAACACTCCGGGCGAATACATTATTTGCGGAGGATTTAACCGAACAATGTACGCGCTGCGTGTTGATGCAATCGGAAACATAATGTGGAGCCATTTGTACCCAATTGAGGGCGAACCCCGAGACATGATTGCAGCTGCGTATGGCCCGAATAAAGACAATGAATTTATTATTGTAGGAAAAACCTGGTTAGATAAAGTAAATACGGCCATTGACGGTTTTGTAATGAAACTCGATCAACAAAACGGCAACGTCATACTCTCCCGCCGCCTGGCCATCTGGCCTTATAATTTTGGACTTAACAATTTAGGCAATCAATATTTTAATGCCATAGAAGTAGTAAAAAAAGAAGGGCTTCAACCTTATGGATACATGTTGGGTGGTTATACCGATTCCTTTTCAAATGTGGTTTATGGAAGCGGACTTCTTTATCGTGTTGACTCGGTTTTAACCATGCAAAATGCGGAAATTTACACATCTCCATTTGATTCACTTGGTGGCGAAATTGTGGATATCATGCGCAGAGAAAGGATTATTACCAATAATCCCAATTTTCTAAACCACTATTATTTATTAATGAAAACCGATTCAGGAGTTACTGTTATTAAGAGAGATAACTTCAGCGGGTGGAATAATCCGGGCCAGGGCTATCATTACAAAAATCCTGGAAAAATTTTACAAGCTTGTAAGCTAGGAATGATTAACGACATGAACTCCCTATACGGAGGTTTACAAATTTACAATACGTTCTACGGTGCTTCAGGAAGTACACTGCCTGCTCACCATTTATTAACAACCTATTTTACCGGCCAAACAGCTTGCAATTCATTCACAAGTGTGCCCCCCTACTCTCAACCTGCCACCATGCACTTTATCGATCCGATTATGCCCTTCGGTAGTCTTATACGCTGCCCAAGCTTTATGCTGACAACAAAAGAAGACCCGGGCTCGGTTAGCATTTGCGGGCCAGCCATCTCGATTCCGGGAGGCGATAATTCACGTTCAGTAAATGCTCCTGCTTTGCTCAAACCGGAAGGTACATTTTACACCAGAGTATTTCCTAATCCTACAAAAAACAAATCAAGGGTAGAGTACTCCATACAAGAAAACAGCACTGTAAAACTTGAGCTTTACAACATGCTTGGTCAATTGGTTTCTATTATTGAAGAAACCCAAAAAGAAGCAGGCAGCTACCAAACAGAGATTGATCTTGGTGCTCTTGGTCTGGAAAAAGGTGTGTACTTTGTTAAATACAAACTCGGCATAGAAAACGGCTCCTGCAAACTCATTTTTGAAGGAGAGTAGATTGTAGTTCAGCCCACACACTTTTGAGCAAAAAAAAATCCCGATACAATGCTGTATCGGGATTTTTAATTTTTCGTTGTGTTTATTCCGCCAAAACAATCACCTTGTTTTTAAGCACTTCAAGCACTCCGCCTTTAATGGAGAATTCAACTTTTTTGCTGTTCTCTTCCAGCAATTCTACTTTGCCGGCTTTTAAAGTGGCAATCATTGGGGCGTGGTTATCAAGCAGACCAAAACTTCCTTCGCTGCCAGGAAATACGGCTGATTTTACAGTACCCTCGTAAAGTTTTTTATCTGGCGTGATGATTTCTAATTTCATGATGTCCGTTTAATTTCGTGTGAAATTATCGTGTTTCAGAAAGTAATTTTTTTCCTTTTTCAATAGCATCTTCAATGGTACCTACCAGGTTAAAGGCGGCCTCAGGATACTCGTCTACTTTGCCATCCATAATCATGTTGAACCCTTTGATGGTATCTTCAATGCTTACAAACACCCCTTTTAATCCGGTAAATTGTTCAGCCACGTGGAAAGGTTGTGATAAAAAGCGTTGCACACGGCGTGCGCGGTGAACAACCAGTTTATCTTCTTCGCTTAACTCATCCATACCAAGAATGGCGATGATGTCCTGTAATTCTTTATAACGCTGAAGGATGTTTTTTACGCGCTGAGCGCAATCGTAGTGTTCTGCGCCAATAATGGCCGGCGTTAAAATCCTTGATGTTGAATCCAGTGGATCCACGGCAGGATAAATACCCAACTCTGAAATCTTACGGTTCAATACGGTTGTAGCATCGAGGTGAGAGAACGTGGTTGCCGGAGCCGGGTCAGTCAAGTCATCAGCCGGTACATACACCGCCTGTACTGAGGTAATGGATCCTTTCTTAGTTGAAGTAATGCGCTCCTGCATTAAACCCATCTCTGTTGCCAAGGTTGGTTGGTAACCTACGGCTGATGGCATACGACCAAGAAGTGCTGACACTTCGGAGCCGGCCTGGGTAAAGCGGAAAATGTTATCGATGAAAAACAGAATGTCGCGACCGCCCTGTGCTGAGCCATCTCCATCACGGAAATATTCAGCCATGGTTAATCCGGAAAGTGCCACACGTGCACGGGCTCCCGGAGGTTCGTTCATTTGACCAAACACAAAGGTGGCCTGTGATTTCTCAAGTTCTTTGAGGTCTACTTTATTAAGGTCCCATCCACCCTTTTCCATGGAGTGCTTAAATTCTTCTCCGTATTTCACAATGCCCGACTCAATCATCTCACGAAGAAGGTCATTTCCTTCACGTGAACGCTCACCTACACCTGCGAATACAGAATAGCCGGAGTGGCCCTTTGCAATGTTATTGATCAATTCCTGAATCAATACGGTTTTACCTACACCTGCACCACCAAACAAACCAATCTTACCGCCTTTTGAATAGGGTTCAATCAGGTCGATTACCTTAATTCCTGTAAATAATACTTCTGATGCTGTTGAAAGGTCTTCAAATTTTGGAGGGTGCGCGTGAATTGGGCGACCACCATCATTGCTAACCGAGTTAATACCATCGATGGCTTCGCCAACCACATTAAACAAACGGCCTTTTACTTTATCGCCGGTAGGCATTTTGATAGCCGCACCGGTTGCAATTACTTCCATACCGCGGTAAACACCGTCGGTACTGTCCATGGCAATGGTACGAACTGTGTCCTCACCAATGTGTTTTTGCACTTCCAGAATCAGTTTCTGGTTACCGTGCACAATTTCAAGAGCTTCAAGAATATTTGGAAGGGTTCCGCCATCCAGATCGAAACGTACGTCGATTACTGGACCAATTACCTGTGCGATTTTGCCAATTTGTTTAGACATGTTGGGTTGTTCTTAAAAATTATGGGCGCAAAGGTAGTGTTTTCGTTCTAATTCCTAAACAAAAAACCGGTAATTATTAAGTGGTTTTTAACAGAAAAATCATATATTCACTTACCAAAATGATAAACTCAGCGACATGAAACATTTGATTTTACTCATAATCCTCAGCGCTGCAGCCCTCACAGGAGTTTTTGCCCAAAATAATGAAACACAGAATTGGTACTTTGGAAATCAAGCCGGACTAGATTTCTCTACCAGTCCACCTACAATTTTAACCAGTGGGCAATTGAGCAGCATTGAAGGTTGTGCTGTGATTTCTGACAACCAAGGGAATTTGCTGTTTTATAGCGAGGGCAACACCATTTGGAACAAAACGCATCAAATTATGGCGAACGGAACCGGATTGTTGGGAGATCAATCAAGCACACAGTCCAGCGTTATCGTTAAACAACCAGGAAACCTAAATATCTACTTTATTATTACGCTGGACGACGCGGGAGGATCTGATGGATTAACTTACTCAATAGTCGATATGAATTTGGCAGCAGGCATGGGTTCAGTGACCGTTAAAAATTTACCCTTGTATAATCCCAGCACAGAGCGGGTTGTGGCCACCAAACATTGTAACGGAACCGATGTTTGGGTAGTTTCACACGACCATTACTCAAACACATTTCGGGCCCACCTGCTAACCTCATCAGGCATTGGTTTGACACCTGTTCTTTCGGTTCTGGGACCGAACATCTCCAGCCCCTCAGAAACCCCAGGCTATATGAAGTTTTCACCCGATGGTAGAAAATTGGGTTTTTTAGTGTACTTACCCGGTTCGTTTGAACTATACGATTTTGACCCTTCTACCGGAATCGTCTCCAATCAACTAATACTTGATACTGACATTGACGCTTATGGTTGTGAATTTTCCCCTGATGGTTCAAAATTTTATGGGGCCACTTTGACTGACAATACCATTTTTCAATGGGATCTTTGTGCCGGAACCAATCAGGCAATCGTTGCCTCTAAATATGCCATTCCTGATCCTGTTAATCAGTTAGGGGCGCTGCAGCTTGCATCGGATGGTAAAATATATGTTGCCAGATACCAACAGCAAACTCTCGGTGTAATTCAAAACCCAAATTTGTCGGGGGCCTCATGTAACTACACTGCTACAGGCTTATCTATTTCTCCAAAAATTTCAACGTGGAGTTTGCCAAATTTTATGAGCAATTACCTGAAACCGAAAACCACATTCACGCACAACTCAAATTGTTATGCAACTTCTTTCACCGCACCGTCCACCTGCAATGCAAGCGCTTCAATAACGGGTTTGGCCTGGGAATTTGGAGACCCGGCTTCAGGTGCTTCAAATGCTTCCAACCTTTCAAACCCCAGCCACACCTTTAGCAATCCTGGAAATTATACAGTTCAGCTGATTGTTTATTACCAATGTTCTTCCGACACTTTGAAACAACAAATAACAGCCCCGCAACAATTAAATTTAGCTGTTTCAGGACCAAGCATTGCCTGTATTGGCCAAGCCATTACCTTAGTCGCAAGTGGGGCCAATTCATACACATGGAACGCCAGCATTTTTACACCAACGCTTGGTATCACGGTTTCCGGTAACGCTAGTTATACTTTATCTGGGCAAGTCTCACAAAATTGCTTTTCTACCAAAATAGTTACCATTGCTGTTTCAGAATGCCTGGGTTTGACAACATATCCAAACGATGACAACGGATTATGTATTTATCCTAATCCGGTGATCAATTTGCTGAACATAGAAAGTAAATGGCCGGAAGAACTTATAATTCTGGATAGTAAAGGGCACACTGTATTAAGCGTGATGATAAAAACAGGAAACAACCCCATTGACCTAAGCCATTTGTCTAGTGGACTCTATTTTATCAAAAACTCAGGGTCTATTAATTCCCAACCTTCAAAACTGATTAAAACAGATTAAAAACCATAAACCACCTCAAAGGTATTTGCTTCGTTTTGTATTGAATTTATCAATATTGGCTTTGGCTTCAGTCATATAATGACCTGTTCCCATGCCCATTCTCTCTTTCAGGTATTTTAGATTATTTTTGTAACGTGCTGGTCATTCAAAACACTTCCGATTTCAGGATAGAAGTCCCAACCATTGTTACCATAGGTACCTTTGATGGCGTTCATTTGGGACACCAAAAAATCCTGAACCGCATTGCCGAAATAAAAGCCCAAACCGGATTAAAAACCCTGGTACTGACCTTCGACCCCCACCCCCGAAAAGTTCTTTTTCCGGAACAAAAAGATTTAAAATTGCTTACCGGCATTGAAGAACGGCTTGAGTTGTTAGAGAAAAACGGCATCGACATTGCTGTGGTGTATCCCTTCAATGCTGACTTTGCCCAAACCGATTCTTCCTATTATATCGAGCAGATCTTACTTAAACAGCTTCATGTAAAATACCTGGCCATTGGGCACGATCACCGCTTTGGAAAAAACCGAAGTGGTAATCTGGACACCCTAATGGATTATGCCAGAGGTGGCCGTTTTTCCTTAGAGGAAATCAGTGCAAAAGACATCGATCAGATTGCCATCAGCAGCAGCAAAATCAGAAAAGCCTTAGAGGAAGGACAACTCGAACTGGCCAATAGTTTTCTGGGGCACCCGTATTTTATGACTGCTTTAGTGGTGAAAGGGAAACAACTGGGTCGAAAACTGGGATACCCTACTGCCAACCTTTACCTTGAGAATAAGGAAAAAATAATTCCGGCCAAAGGGGTTTATCTTGTAGAAGTAGAAATCGGAACGGCAAAACACCATGGCATGATGAGTATTGGCATCAATCCAACAACGGACAACGATAATGTAACAAAACTGGAGGTAAATATTTTTGATTTTGATTCGGATATTTACAACAAGCACCTCACCGTGCGGTTTATTAAACGCCTGCGCAATGAGGAAAACTTTAAGGACCTGGAAGCCTTAAAAACTCAACTTAAACAGGACCAGGAAACCTGCTTGAACCTTATTTCCGAATACAAATGAAAGGCCTCTTTACCATAGTGCTATCCTTAACCTTTAGCGGATTTAGTTTTGCCCAAAATACCTTGCTCGATTCGGTATCGCTCGCTTTATACAATGAATATACCGACCTTAAAGAGGCTCTAAAGCAACCAGATCAGGTGCTTAAATTGAGTTTACGGAAACAAGGGTTAAAGGAGTTCCCGAAAGAAGTATTTAAACTTAAAAACCTACAATACCTTGACCTTAGCAAAAACAAACTAGAAGGTCTACCTGACTCTATTACTCAACTCAAACAACTCCAGGTATTGATTGTCAGCAAAAACGAACTGATTTCACTCCCCAACACCATTGGTGGCCTAAGTAACCTTAAGTATTTTAAAGCCGGACAGAACAAAATAGCCCGTATCCCATTCAGCTTTGGGAATTTAGAGAAACTGGAATACCTCGATTTTTGGGACAACGAGCTCGATTATTTCCCCGAATCCCTGAACAAACTCACCAATCTGGAGGTTATGGACCTGCGCAATATCCTGATTTCCCAGGAAAACCAGAATTACATACAAGGACTACTCCCCAATACCAAGATCTATTTCAGCCCTGCCTGCCAATGCGCCTGGTAAAACCCAGCTTTTAACCGAAGCTTCTTAATAAGTTTCCAGGGTCCGTCTTTTTTTACCTCCTATTTATAACAACTTTGTCTTAAATTCTAATATTTAAGTTATGGCCCGACTTAACAAAATAACGGTTTTATGCCTCTTTTTTGCGCTTTTATCGATAAAATCTAACGCTCAATCCAGAAGCGTGCTTGAGGATGAAGCATACGATTACCTCAACAACGGCGACTTCATTAAAGCCTATGAGTCTTTTGATAAACTGCATGCACGGTACCCGAAAGAGCTGGACTACCAGTTTAAATTGGGTATTTGCTGTTTAAGTTATCCTGAGAAAAAAGAAAGAGCCATTGAAGTTTTTCAGGACATGGTAACCAAATACAAAACCAAGGAAGCCGAATTTTACCTGGCCAGGGCTTATCATGCCAATTATAAATTCGATGAGGCTTTAGGGGTTTTGAGGCCACTTGCGGCTAGTATTATGGATAGCAAAAAGAAAGAAGAAAAATCCATGTACGACGATGTAAAGGTCATCATCAGCAATTGCGAGAACGGGAAAATCTTCTTCAAAAACCAACTCAACTCAGTAGTTACCAACCTTGGAGGGCCAATTAACTCAAAGGAACTGGAGGCTGCACCCGTGATTACCGCCGACGAATCCATGATGATTTTTACTTACCAGGGTAAAAAAAGCACCGGAGGTAAAGTAAATACCAGTCTTGAACCAGATCCAAAAGGCGAATATACCTCAGACATCTATATGAGTATAAAGGTGAATGATTCCACCTGGGGAACACCTAATCCGGTAACCGCCTTAAATACAAAAGGAAATGACGCCGCCATAGCCCTTTCGCCTGATGGTTTAACACTTTTCACATTTCTAAGTACCAACGAAAACGAAGGGGATATTATGGTGAGTCGTTTACAGGGAAGTGAGTTTTCGCCACCCATTCCACTAAACAGCAACATCAACACGCCTGAATACTGGGAAGGTTCCTGTTCTATTTCAGCCGACGGTAAGTATCTTTTCTTCTCCAGCGAGCGCCCAACCGGTTTAGGCGGAAGAGACCTCTATGTGTCAGAATGGATAGATGAGGATTGGGGACCTGCAGTAAACCTTGGTCCAAAAATCAATACCCCACTCGATGAAGATGCTCCATTTATTCACCCCGATGGTGTGTCTTTGTTCTTTAGCTCCAAAGGCCACATGAGTATTGGTGATTACGACATTATGTTCGCTACCAAAACCGATGAAGGTTGGTCGGAACCAAAAAGTATGGGAATGCCCTTAAACACAACCGAAGATGACCGATTTTATGTAATCAATTCCAAAGGTGATAAAGGGTATTTTAGTAGCGACAGGGCCACTTCAGATTCACGAGGCGGTAAAGACGTTTATGTGGTGAAACCCGGTGTTATCGGGGAACGCCTGGTGGTTGGTCTCTTCAAAGGAACAGTTTATGGTGACGACAAACCCATTGAGGCCAGAATTGACCTGGTGAAATACGCCAACAAAGAAAGCATTGGCCCATTTTATTCAAATAAAACTACCGGAAAATACCTTATTACAGTAAAACCGGGATCCAACTACCGCATCAAGGTGTTTGCTGACGGCTATGAACCCATTGAAGAAGACATTAATATTGAAAGTCTGAAAGATTACGCTGAAATTAAAAAGGACTTTTACATGTACAGTCAGGCTTTTGCCTCTAATAATCCGAGTGCCATGAAGTCTGACCCAACAAAACTCAACTTCACGCCTGCGGCAGTAGCCGCTGTTACACCACCGGTAGAACCACCTGCGCCCGAAGAACCAAAAGTTGAAACCCCGGCAGTTGTGGCGGTTCCTGTAGTTGTTGCGGCACAGGAAGTGGAAAAAACACCTGAGCCTGAACCTGTAAAACCAGCGCCAGTTGAACAGCCTGTTGTAGCGAAAAAGAATTCTAACTCGCCTTGTGCAGGAAATTTACCTGATATGAGTCTGCTAAAAGGCAAAAGCCTTAACGATCCAGCTAACTACCAGATGCTTTTAAATTTGGCAGGAACCTATTGTGCTGACAACATGGTCTTCAAAGTACAAATAGGGGCTTACCGCAATCCTGCTAACTTTAAGTATTCCAAATTAAAAGCCCTTGGTAAGGTGGTTTCAGACGCTTACCCTGACGGTATTACCCGTTTTACACTCAGTCAATTTAAAACAGTTAACGAAGCTGAGGCCATGCGTCAAAAAGCTATTGGACGTGGTCAGGCCGATGCCTGGATCGTAGCATTTGTTGACGGGAAACGTTACACACTTGAAGATCTTATCCTGTTGGACTTTATGGGAAAGGCCATCAATTAGTAAAACCGATAAAAGAAAAGCCCCTTTGTAAAAACAGAGGGGCTTTTTTATTTTATGCTTGTTTTATTTTTAACCGAAATCCTTAACATCCTTTCCGGTAATTTCATTTTGACCCAGAATAATCAACCGTTCGATTACATTTCTGAACTCACGAATGTTGCCCGGCCAGCTTTTTTCCTTGAGTGCCAACAGGGCCTCCTTACTTAAGGTTTTTTTTGCGGTGCCCATTTCGATGCAAATGTTCTCGAGAAAATACTCGGCCAGAAGCGGTATATCTTCTTTTCTCTCATCCAGGGCCGGGACATGAATTGGAATAACGTTCAAACGGTGAAAAAGGTCGCGACGGAAATTTTCTTTTTCGATCTCCTTTTCCAGATTTTTGTTTGTAGCCGCCAACACGCGCACATTCACCTTAATTTCTTTATCGCCCCCTACTCTGGTTATTTTGCCCTCCTGCAAGGCACGCAGCACCTTGGCCTGTGCACTCAAACTCATGTCGCCCACCTCATCAAGAAATAAAGTGCCTCCCTCCGCAAGTTCAAATTTACCCTTGCGCTGCGCTACTGCACTCGTAAATGAGCCCTTTTCATGCCCGAACAGTTCACTTTCAATGAGTTCAGATGGAATTGCAGCACAATTAACTTCTATAAGCGGCCCATCAGCGCGCTGACTTTTTTCGTGCAGCCACCGGGCCACCAATTCTTTTCCACTTCCATTGGCACCGGTAATGAGCACCTTGGCATCTGTGGGGGCAACTTTCTCGATCAGGTTTTTGATGTGTGCAATGGCTTCCGAATTACCGATCATTTCTCCTCCTTTGCTCATTTTGCGTTTCAGCACTTTGGTCTCATGAAGAAGAGTGCCTTTTTCAAGCGCATTGCGAACTGAAACCAGCAAACGGTTCAAGTCGATGGGTTTTGAAATGTAATCGTATGCCCCTTTTTTAACGGCATCAACAGCCGTATCAATGTTGCCATGCCCGCTGATGATTATCACAGAAGAAGACACATCAGCTTCCATCAGTTTCTGAAGAAATTCAATGCCATCGAGTTTGGGCATCTTAATGTCGCTGAGAATAATGTCGTAATTGGTTTTTAGTGCCATTTGCAAACCCATGGCGCCATCTTCCGCCTCTTCTACCTGATGTTTTTCAAATTCAAGTATCTCACGTATTGACCTGCGAATGGCCTTCTCATCGTCAACTACTAATATTTTCGCCATAAGTTTATTGCTGTTCAAAAGTAAGGGATTTATTTTGCAGATGATCCACCAGAGCACCTTCCTTAAGTGAATAGGTGGAAACGCGAAACGCCTTAAGGTTTAATTCATTTAAGATAAAATCGATCATCAGACAGGAAATCACAATCATGTCTACACGCATTGCCACTAAACCTTTGATGCGATGACGCTCGGCAAGTGTGGATGCCAAAACGCGTTTTGCGATGCGTTTGTAGTTTGCCAGATCAATCTTGTATTCCGTTTTATGCTCAACCAGAGCTTCACCTCCAAGTTCGCCGTGTATCATTTCCACAATAGAATCAAAAGCACCTGAGGATCCGATCAATTCGGTGCAAGGGAGTGAAGAGTGTTCAACGATAAGGGGTTCCAGTTTTAATTTAAGATAGGTCTTGATGGCGTCTACTTCGTTCACCTGAATGCAGTCCGAAGGTTTAAAACGCTCCAGAATGCGGGCAGCCCCCAGGTCAAAACTATGTTTCCAGAGCAGTTTTCCTTTTTCCATAATGATAAACTCGGTGCTTCCTCCGCCGATGTCCATTATGAGGGATCGTTTCTCAGCCTTCTTCACTGCCGCCATAACACCGTATGCAATCAGGGTAGCTTCCCTGTCGCCGTCGATGATCTGAATGGAGATGCCATACTTTTCCTTTACCAGTCTCACAAATTCACTGCCATTCTTTGCATCCCGTATGGCTGAGGTGGCAAAAGCAAGGGTGGTGTTCACCTTGTAACGTTTGATCTCGTGCACAAAAGAGTCTATTGCCGATAATCCGCGCTGAAACGGCAATGCTGAAATGTATCCCTGATTAATTGAACCTTCGCCTAACCTCACAGCACTTCGTGTTTTGTAGATTTTACGGAATGTGCCTTCCTTCACCGGCTCAACAATAAGCAGGTTGAAGGTGTTTGTTCCGCAATCTATTACCGCAAGGTGTTCAGGCATGGTGATTCATATTAAGGCCGTAAAATAGCGCTCAGAGGGCGAAATGCACGTTTTAGTGATTGAATAAATATAAATACTTTTTCTCGCTTTTTGTGGTCTGCCACGATTTCTTTAAATTTAGTGGAATTATATGTTTAGCTCATGAGGCACTTTTTACTCGGAATTGTTCTTTTCCTTACTTCATTTTCGTTTGCACAAGATGTGCATAAGGCCTACCGTGACGGAGAAGTGTACCTGCAAATGAAGCCGGGTTTTTTTAAAACAGTACTCAGCGACAACCCAAATCAGATTCCTTTAGAACGCTTAACCTGGCTACACCAACTGGTACAAAAATTCGGCATTACAAGGGTTCAGCGTCCATTTCATCAGGCCACAGATCATCCTACTTTGCCTTCCGTTTTAAAAATTAGTTTCACAAAGGCCGATAAAACAGATGATTTTATTAAGGCATTAAGTGGGCTAGCTCAGGTTTCTTTCTCTGAAAAAGTGCCCCTGCTAAAGACTGATGCTTTGCCAAATGACCCTAGTTTTCCGGCCTACCTTAACCAGATTAACGCTCAAAATGCCTGGAATGTGTTTAATGGGAACTCAAACATTACAGTTGCCATTGTGGATAATGCCGTTATGTATACCCATCAGGATCTTGTATTAAACACGTATACCAATACCGCTGAAATAGCAGGGAATAGTATTGACGATGATGGCAATGGCTACACCGACGACGTTTACGGCTATGATGTCGCCGACCTCGACAACAATGCCATTCCAACGAATACCTTAATGGATCATGGCACCCATTGCGCCGGTATTGCAGGGGCGCGTACGGACAATGCGATTGGCATAGCCTCGATAGGATGGAACATTAAGATCATTCCGGTGAAATGCAGCTATAACACCAGCGGCACAACAGCCATTGACGCGGGCTATGAAGGGATTATATACGCCGCCAAAGCAAAGGCCAGAATTATTTCCTGTTCATGGGGAGGTTCCGGAGCAGCTGTTATCGAACAAACCGTTATTGATTATGCCTGGAACAAAGGTTGTATCATCATCGCCTCAGCGGGAAATGCGGGTTCAAGTACACAAAATTACCCTGGAGCCTACAACCATGTTTACTGTGTTGCTTCAGTTGGTAGCAGTGATCTAAAATCAGGTTTTTCAAATTACGGCACTTGGGTTGATATTTCAGCTCCCGGTGAATCCATTTACAGTACCATACCCAGTGCTACCACAGGCACCTATCAAAACAAAAGCGGCACATCTATGGCCACACCAATGGTAGCAGGGCTTGCAGCACTTATGTTATCCAAGTGCGCATGGATGTCGAGTACCGATGTATTGAATTGTATTTCTTCAACAGCGGTGAACATTTACACCCTTGGTTCCAATTCAACCTATTCTACCGGCAACCAATTGGGAGCCGGCCGCATTGAAGCCTTTCAGGCCATGAATTGTGCCAACGCGTTTTTAAGCATGCCTCCGGTTGCTAACTTTTTTGCTTTTCCGCTGAATACCTGCCCCAATACACCTGTGCCTTTCACCGACAGTTCGCTTTACGCCCCTACATCGTACACCTGGAATTTTCAGAATGGAACTCCGGCAACATCCACATCTTCGGCTCCTGTTGTTCAGTGGGCATCTCCGGGAACCTACTCCGTGTCATTAACCGTGGCTAACGGCAATGGAAACAACACAAAGATAAAACTGAGTTACATTACGGTAGCCGGACCTCAAGCTTTGCCTTTCATGGAAGGTTTTCAATCGCTACCGTTTCTTCCACTTGGATGGACCCCTAAAAATGTAAATTATGATAACGTGTATTGGCAAAGGCACACAGGAAATGGCGGGTTTGGTACCAGCACAGTCTGTGCCAAATTTGACAACTACAATTATGTGACATTTGGGGATCGCGATGAGATGCGAACGCCAAAATTTGATTTTAGCAATGTGCATACGGCCAGGCTTCGCTACGATGTGGCCTATGCAAGGATTAATGCAACCTATTCGGATACACTGGAAGTAAAACTCTCTGTGAATTGCGGCACTACCTGGTCCTTGGTTTCAATTAAGGGCGGCACTACACTGGCCACGCGCAGTGATATTGGATCTTTGTTTGTACCTACAGCAGCTCAATGGAGAAGAGACACATTTGATATATCTGCAGCTACTGCGGCACAAAACAATGTGATGTTTTCCTTCATCAACCACGGGCAATACGGCCAACCCATTTACATCGACAACATCAATTTATTTTTCCCTCAGCCAAGCGTGAACATAAACCCTATAAGTGCTGCCTGTGTTAACAGCAGCCTTAGCCCTCTGGCTACAATGAGCGTGGTGGGTAGTTTTACCTGGAATTTTCCGGGCGGAAGTCCTGCCATTTCCACTCAAAGTAATCCTACCGTTAGTTATGCCAGCCCCGGTATTTACACGGTTCAACTCTACGCCGTGAACGGAACTGCTTCTACCAGTGTCACACGAACATTAAGCATTAACCCCTACCCGGTTATAAGTGTAAATTCACCAACAATTTGTAATGGAAGTGCTGCCAATTTCAGTTTAAGTGGGGCCAGTGCCTATACGTTCAATCCCGGTGGATTTAACGGCACCCTTGTTTCTGTGTCACCTTCAACAACCACTACTTATACCATTTTCGGAAGCAATGGTATTTGCACCTCAATAGCCAACACAACAGCATTTGTAAATCCAAGTCCGGTTGTTTCCGCTAACAATTCCACTATTTGCAGTGGCTCCACAGCGAGTTTTACCTTAAGCGGTGCAAATACATACACCACAAATCCGGGCAATATTTCAGGCGCTCAGTTCACTGTAAATCCCCTTATTACCACCATATACACCATCACAGGGAGCGACGGCTTGTGCAGTTCATCAATCACTGCAAGTGTATTGGTCAATCCGCTTCCCAACCTAACAGTAAACAATGCCAGTGTATGTTCAGGGCAAAGCGCTACGCTCAGCGCTAGCGGAGCTGTAAGTTATACCTGGAGTAATGGAGCAAATGGCAGTTCCATTGTGGTGTCGCCCCTAACCGGTACAAATTATGTTGTGAGTGGCAGCAGTTTAAATTGTGTTTCCAGCCAAACTTCAATTGTAACAGTTAATCCTGCATTTACCCTTAGCGCTCAAACTGCTTCGAACAATGTTTGTGCCGGGGTAACCTGTAGCTTATCAGCAAGTGGCGCCGGCACCTATTCCTGGAATACAGGTGCCAATGCACAAAACACTACAGTAAGTCCGGTGAGCAGCAGTACCTACGTGGTTACGGGCCTGCTTGGCTTTTGTACACAAACCGCAGCAGTTGTTGTGTCCGTTATTCAAACGCCAAGCCTGGTTTTAAGTGTTATTCCGGGAAACAGCATTTGTCCGGGTGGCTCAGCTACTCTGCAGGCGAGCGGTTCGTATCCAAATTTTGTATGGAACCAACCAACCGTAACCGGAACCATTAATGTAGTATTTCCCTCAGGCTCTACCATCTACACAGTTACAGCATCCAATCCTGCCAATGGTTGTATCACCTCCAGCGCAGTTCCAATTACCGTAAGCAACTTGCCGGGCGCAAACATTTCTGTATACAACATTTCCTGCTTCGGTATGTGCAACGGTTCCGTTACTGCTCAGGGCACAAATGGAGTTGCACCGTATTCGTTTACAGTTCTTCCGACCAATTGTATTAATTTGCCTTGCATCAATTTGTGCAGTGGTAATTATTCTATGCTGGTGCAAGATGCTTTAGGTTGTAACGCAAGTCAGACTTTTGTGATTGCAGCTCCTGTAGCCCTAACCGTTGCTTCCATCCAATCAGGACCGGCCAGTTGCGGTTCCTGCAGTGATGGCTCGCTCCAGGCTATTGTAAATGGTGGAACAGCACCCTTTACCTATTTATGGATGCCAAACGGAGGTAATGCTTCCGCTGCGACCAATCTCTCACCGGGATGTTACACAGTAGTTGTAACTGATGCGAACATGTGTAGCACACAATCCAGTGCTTGTGTAGATTTTGCTACCGGTTTTGCAGAACAGGTTTTGAACGGAGCACACATTGTAATATACCCTAATCCAGCCGAAACGTTTGTTACAATAGAACTTTCAGGTCAAACCTTTGATTGTTTCGTTTACAATAGCCTGGGACAACTGGTGTTTTTTAAAAACAATAGTGATTCTAACGTCAGCTTTAACACGGAACAAATGGCCAAAGGTGTTTACGTTGTTGAATTAAATACAAAAGGGTATGCGTTGAAGAAAAAGCTGGTACTCCGCTAATTTAATTACTGCAGGGTTTCAAGGAAGCTATAATCAATTTGATTCATGCATTTAAAATGTCCTTTCGGACACTTGTGATAACCAAGCTTAGAACAAGGTCTGCAGGAAAGGCCTTTAATTTCGAGAATTTTATTTTCCTTAGGTGGCAGGTAGGGCCCCATACCAAATTCAGGGACAGTATTACCCCAAACAGAGATGGTCTTTTTATTAAAAGCTGCGGCAATGTGCATCATGCCAGTATCAGAAGTAATTACCCAGGCTGCTTCACTAATAACATAGGCGCTTTGATGCAAACTCAGGGTTCCGCACAAATTGATTAAGCCTTTAAATTCCTTTTCTAAGGATGCAGCCTCATCCACGCCGTCCTTTCCACCCACTAAAACCAAAGGGAGTTTCGCAGAGCGGCATATTTCACGGAGTTTGTTAAGGGGTATCTTTTTTGTGAAATAAGAACCACCCAAAACAAGTGTTATAAATTGAGTTGGCAGCTCGAGGGCATTCGGAAGTGTTTTCGCATGTTCGGGAATAAAATAATCTAGTCCTTTTCCGTCATCTTTTAATCCAAGCGGCTCCAGCGTTTCCAAATAACGCTGAACAATGTGTTTTTCAGGCAATACCTTTACCCTTTTTGTAATAACAGCAGTTAACTTCAGAAGATTCAGTTTATTAAAACTATAACTCTTTACGCCAAGGTGTCTTTTCAACCTAAAACTTCTGAGGTTGTTGTGCAGGTCAATAATGCAATCAAACTTTTCCTTTGCAAGCTCCTCATAGATCTCTTTGATGTCTTTATCAAAAGAGTGGATCTTATCGATATAAGGATTTTGCTCAAGGATGCTTTTGAACATGGTTTTGCAGACAAAGTGAACTTCAGTATCCGGGAGTTGATTTTTACAAACCCGTATAACCGGACTTGTGAGCACGATGTCGCCAATAGAACTGAACCTGAGAATTAGAAGTTTTTTTGCCACCGCTCTAAAATAAGTAAACTATTTTACTTTTCTTTCCTGCAGCTTCCGAAGGTAGGTGTTCAGAAAAATGGCCGCCAGAATGATACCAACCCCCAAATAGAAGCTGGGTTGCACTTCTTTGTTTTCATTGTAAAACAGAATGGCCCAGATAATACCATATACCGTTTCGAGATTCACCGTTAGTACAATTGTATAAGGAGAAATGTATTTGGATAAGTTCACTGAACTTATAAAAGGAAAGACCGTGCAAACCAAACTGAGCAATATCAATCCTACAACAGAATCCTGATCCAGAACAAAAAAAGAAAAAGTCATATAACCGTTGAGTATGATAAACACCGTTAACCCTAACAAAGCAGCACTTAATTCGTAAAAACTAATAATGCCTGAACGAATACGTCGAACAAAGAGGCTGTTAAATACGCTGAATAAAGCTGAGGTAAGCGCAGCAAGCATTCCCAACAGTATCCCCAGCCAGTAATGGGTTTCGATGGAAAAGATCAAAGCAATTGCCCCAATAATCACCATTCCTATAAATACTTCATAGGCCCTGATTTTCCTCTTTAAAAAAAATGGCTCGATGAATGAACTGAACAAAGTACCTGTGCTAAATGCCACCATAGTCACCGAGATGTTCGACACTTTTATGGCTCCATAAAAAGCCAGCCAATGCACCATGATGATAAGGCCGGTGCCCGACAATTTCAAAAGGTCACGACGACTTACACTAAAATTGTGTTTAGTGAAAAGTAAATAAAAATACATCACAAAAACAGTGATCAGTATCCTGAACCAAACCAATTGCCAGGTGCTTGCAGTAATAAAGCGACCGAGTACCGGAGAAAAACCCCAGATAAACACGAGCACGTGCAAGAGAAGAATATGTTTATTTATACCTTTAAGCACGTTTAAAAGGCAGCAAAGTTAATGTAATGGGACTGATTAACAAGTGTATATACTTCGATAATAACGCTACCACGCGAACCGACCCGGCCGTGATTGAAGCCATGTTACCCTATTTCAGTGAACATTATGGCAATAGCTCCAGCCGACTTCACCCCTACGGTTGGATAGCTAAGGCAGCTGTTGAAAAAAGCCTGAGCCAGTTAGCCGCCTTGCTTGGATGTGGAGAAGACGAGTTGGTGCTCACCTCAGGGGCTACAGAAGCAATTAACCTTGCATTATTCGGGGTCTTTGAATCTTATAAATCAAAAGGCAATCATATTATTACCATAAAAACAGAACACAAAGCAGTGCTCGACACCTGTGAGGCTCTTGAAAAAAGAGGCGCGCAGGTGAGCTATCTGAACGTGGATCGTGAAGGTTTGATTGATATGCATGAATTGCCGGCAGCCATACGTCCTGATACAATAGCTGTATGTGTAATGGCAGGCAACAATGAAACCGGAGTTATTCAGGATATTGAACGCATAGCCTCTATATGTCGGGAACACCAGATTGTTTTTTTCTGCGACGGCACACAATATATTGGAAAAGTAAGGTGTAATGTTAAAGAATTAGGCGTGCATCTGATGGCCTTCAGTGCACACAAATTTTATGGACCAAAAGGCGTTGGGGCCTTATATGTGTCAAAAAATAATCCACAAGTTCAAATTAGTGCGCAAATTTTCGGAGGAGGGCATCAAAATGGTCTTCGCTCTGGAACGCTTAATGTACCTGGAATTGTTGGCATGGGTGAGGCAGCCGAACTTTGCGCAAAAATGTACTGGGAGGAAAGCGCAAGGGTATCGGCATTACGCAGTGGTTTTGAGCACCAATTGCTCGATATAGAAGGTTTGAGAATAAACGGCAGCACCCGAACCCGTTTATACAACACCAGTAACCTCAGCTTTCCCTCACACTTTGATCTAAGTAAAATTTTTCACCGTTTTGCATTTTCAAGCGGATCGGCTTGCAGTAGCGCGAATACAGAGCCCTCTCATGTGTTAAAAGCCATGGGATTGGATGACCATGAGATCAAGAATTCTTTTCGTTTTTCCTTTGGCAGATATAACACGGTTGAAGAAAGGGATGCTTTGGTTCAGGCATTGCTCCTTTGTCAAACTCAAATATAAAATCCTATCTTGAACCATGCGTTCAAAGTACGTTTCTAAACTGTTATTCCTGATTTCAGGAGTACTATTTTTCTCCTGTCATTCTAAACAAGAAGTGGAAACGAAGCAGAGTCCAACAACCGGACCATATTTTGTTGTTTTAGGCACTCTGCAGGATGCAGGCTCACCACAGGCCGGATGCAAAAAAAAATGCTGTGAACATTTATTTTCTGAACCTGACAGAACACGTAAAGTAGTCAGTTTGGGACTTATAGATCCTCAAACTCAAACCAGATATCTTTTTGAAGCAGGTCCGGACTTTAAAACACAGTTGTATGAATTGGATCATAAAACAGGCTGGAAAAACAAAACTCCCTGGCCTGATGGTATTTTTATCACACATGCTCATATTGGTCATTACACAGGACTTCTGCATTTGGGTAAAGAAGCGATGGATGCCAAAAGCTGTAAAGTTTATGTTTTACCCCGAATGAAAACCTTTTTTGAAACCAATGCGCCCTGGTCGCAATTGTGTAACACGGGCAATATCCTGCTAAACACGCTAAAAGCAGACAGCGCAATAACACTTGGTGACAAACTTTCGGTGATTGCCCTGCAGGTTCCACACCGGGATGAATTCTCAGAAACTGCAGGGTTTTTGATTCAAGGACCGAACAAATCGCTTTTGTTTATTCCTGACATTGATAAATGGCAAAAGTGGAAAGTGTCCATAGTTGAGTTGATTCGTGAGGTAGATTACGCCTTGTTAGACGGCACTTTTTTCTCTGCCGATGAAATAAAAAACAGAAACCTTTCAGAGATCCCCCATCCTCTGGTTACAGAAAGTATGGAGTTGTTCAAAACGCTGGAACCAAGGGATAAAAATAAAATTCACTTCATACATTTCAACCACACCAACCCCCTGCTTGATAGCTTAAGCAGTGAATACAAGGTGGTGGAACAAAATGGATTTCGCGTAGCCAGGTACAAACACGTTTTTACACTTTAGCGCCTAATCCGGCGTGCTGATCTCATCTCAGGCAAAAAAACTAACGTTGTAATACAATATTCGATTTACTAATTTGAAGAACACAAATAGTTAAGACCACTTCATACTATTCAAGCTACTTCCTCAACAATTATACATTCAGCCGCTTTCGGACTGATTAACAACTCCTTTTTCTGGTACAAAAGCACTAAAGAATTATCAAACTCTTCAATAGATTTTAGTTTTACTTGTGTGCCTATAATAAGCTGATGTTTGTCGAGGTATTTCAAAAATGAAGGCGAATGATCAGTGACCCCCATTATCCTGTAGTTTAATTTGGTTTTAGTTTCCGATAATTTAATAAAGTTACTTTTCTTCATCTTTCCTTTTTCATCCGGAATAGGATCGCCGTGCGGGTCATAAATTGGATTTCCGAGAAGAGCGGCCAGCTTATTGGTTAGCTTGTCGTTTTTGATGTGTTCCAATTCCTCTGCAATCTCATGAACCTCGTCCCAGCCAAACCCTAATTCTCTTACCAAATAGGTTTCCCATATACGGTGTCTTCTTACAATACTCAAGGCCAATTTTGCTCCCGACGCGGTTAATCTGCTTCCGTAGGATTTTTCGTAAACCACATATTTTAAGTCATGTAATTTTCGCAGGCCCTCTGTCACAGTCGCCGGTCTGAGTTTCAATTTATCAGCCAGGACCTTATTTCCTACCACCGTGGCCTTATCGGAAGAAAGGTTATAAATGGTTTTAAGGTAATTTTCAATGGTTTCCTGTCTCATAATTTAATTTTTAGGTATACCAAATTTAATAATTTCAAATTACAAATCAATGCCCACCTTTGCGGAAACGCGATTTTCATGAAAAAAACAATACTCTTCCTGATGTTAGTCTTGGGTCTTCTGCTGAGTTGTAAAAAAATCATGCCAAAAGGCCCTGAAGAAGATGAAATCCTTGATGGACCTGTAGAAGGTTTAAATTCAGAGGAAACACAGCAATTTATTAAAGGTGATGTTGCCTTCAACGATGAAGTGTTTACAGCCAAAACAGGTTTAGGCCCATTGTTTGTCGCTAATTCATGCGCCAGTTGCCATGCAGGTGATGGAAAAGGGCACCCCTTCACAACCTTAACGCGTTTTGGACAAACCGATAGTACAGGAAATCAGTACCTGCAATCAGGCGCACCTCAATTGCAAAACAGGGCCATACCGGGCTACATGCCCGAAACACTTCCCAACGGCGTAGGGTTTGCAAAACTATTGCCTCCGGCCAATACCGGTTTAGGCTACCTGGATGCCATTAGTGATGCAGATATCCTTTCCATGTCAGACCCTAATGATGCAGACGGTGACGGTATTTCGGGAGAACCCAATTGGGTTGCTGTACCTTCCTATTGTCAATTGAGAGAGGGGGCCAAGTCTAAAGCGGGCAAATACATTGGGCGCTTTGGAAAAAAAGCAGCTGCATACGACTTGTTGCAACAAACGGTGAATGCTTATAATCAGGACATGGGCATCAATTCAGACTATGAACCTATCGATACGTATTCAAAACTTGCTGTTGACCCAGAAGTAAGCAACACAACAGTTCAGGCCCTGGTGTTTTATCTTAAGACACTAAAAGCACCTATACAAAGGAATCCACAAGAGGAAAACATCAAGGCCGGAAAAAAGGTGTTTTTGTCAATTGCCTGTAACAAATGCCACAAGGAAGAACTAAAAACTTCCGGCTCTAAGATTTCAGTGCTTGCCAACAAAGTAATTTACCCTTATACCGACCTATTGCTTCATGATATGGGGCCAGGTTTGGATGACAAGTATACAGAAGGAAATGCCAAAACCTCCGAATGGAAAACACCGGCGCTTTGGGGCTTAGGCCTTTCTAAGGATTCACAGGGAGGTACATATTTTTTAATGCACGATGGAAGAGCACATTCTATTGAAGAAGCCATTTTGCTGCACGGTGGGGAAGCAGAACAAAGCAAAACCGCCTTTCAAGGTCTTACCGGAGAAGATAAACAAAAACTCCTCCAGTTCTTAGAAAGTTTGTAATGAATAGAAGAAATTTCATACGTTCCTCTTGTTATACCTGCGTTGGAAGCCTGGGACTGATAACCATTCTGGAAGCTTGTACCAGTCAAAAGTACATTAATAATTATGTGTTGAACAACAACACGCTTACGGTCCGAAAATCTGAATTTACTGCGGTAAATAAAAAAACACCAACCGAACTTCCATTCGTGATGTTAAAGCCTGAGCAATCTCCTTTTCCAATTGCGCTATACAAGGATGGGGATTCGAACTACAATGCATTATTTATGCAATGCACACATCAAGGCTGCGAACTTAACCCTTATGAGCTTATGATCGTTTGTCCATGCCATGGAGCAGAATTTAATACCAAAGGTGAGGTTACGCAAGGGCCAGCTGAAATAAACCTCAAATCATTTATTACCACTCATGACCATGAAAACATTTACATACAACTCAGCTAAACTAAAATCAGTTTTAATTCTTTTACTGCTAATGCAGTCGGTTCAAATCTTTTCACAGGCCGACAGCACAAAAGTTCAAAGAACCTCAACCGACACCTCTAAACTGGCGTTAAACATGGATGCTGTATACAATCGCCCATTCTTACAATATGGCAAGATGCCGGTTGCAATTGGCGGGTATGCCGAAGTGAACACAAATTATAGTGTGAGCGATGGCGTTACCGATGGCTTTTCATTTCAAATGCAACGCATGACTTTGTTTGTTTCATCAAGCATACACCGCAAAATAAAATTTTTGTCTGAAATTGAATTTGAAGGGGGCACTAAGGAAATAAATATTGAGTTTGCGGCGATAGATCTTCAACTTCATCATTTACTCAATTTTCGGGGGGGCATAGTCATGAATCCCATAGGCGCTTTTAATCAAAACCATGATGGTCCCAGATGGGAATTTGTAGAACGACCCATCTCGGCCACGCAAATGCTACCAGCTACCTTCAGCAATGTTGGCTTTGGCTTTTATGGCAAAACCTATAAGCCCAATTATGTATGGGCCTATGAGTTGTATTTAACAAATGGTTTTAACGATAACATCATTGATAATGCAGAAAACAAAACCTTTTTACCCGCAACCAAATTAGATGTTGACCGGTTCGAAGAAAGCTTTAACGGCATGCCATTAACAAGTGTAAAAACATCCCTTCGAGTTAAAAAAATTGGGGAATTGGGCCTCTCTTTTATGGGAGGTGTATACAACAAATTTGAGGTAGATGGACTTACACTTGACCAAAAACGAAGGGCAGATGTATTTGCTATTGATTTTAATACCACGCTGCCACACATAAACACATGCATAACAACCGAGTTCGCATGGGTTTTTGTTGATGTACCTGACACCTATACACAGCAATACGGGGAAAAACAATTGGGCGGTTTTCTTGACCTTGTTCAACCCCTCATAAAGAAAAAAATGTTTGGTTTTGAAAAGGCTAGCTTTAATGCGGCTCTTCGCCTGGAATATGTTGATTGGAATAAGGGGACCTTTATTGAAAACGGAAATAACATTGCAGAGGAACTTTTCGCCATTGTTCCGGCACTTAGCTTCAGAACTTCAGCCCAAACCGTTATCCGCCTAAACTACCGCTATCAATGGCAAAAAGATATTTTGGGAAATCCGGCCTCCCACACGACTGCTATACAATTTGGATTGAGTACTTATTTTTAGAAACAATTTTTCAAACTCCTTCTCAATTCCTGTAATCTGCACATTTGGAAAGCATTTTGTTTGACATTTATAAAAAGCAAAGTTGAAATCAGGTTAAACTGTTACGCTGCTCCAAAAGCAAAAAACCCTACTTACATCGTATTTATAGGTTAGGAATTAGCGCCCTATGCTGCGCTCCAGGCGCTGATCCCATAGGGTGGGCCTGCAGCAAAGCGAAGCAACCCTTAGGGTTATTTTTGTTTTCACAATTCGCTTTCTGAAAGCAAAGCTTTCAGCCGCTCTTGTAAAAACAAAAAACCCCGCTTTCGCGGGGTTGAAGAATACAAGGGATTAGCGCCCTATGCTGCGCTCCAGGCGCTGATCCCATAGGGTGGGCCTGCAGCAAAGCGAAGCAACCCTTCGGGTTATTTTTGTTTTCACAATTCGCTTTCTGAAAGCAAAGCTTTCAGTAGCTCTTGTAAAAACAAAAAACCCCGCTTTCGCGGGGTTGCTTCTGCTTTGCTGCGGTCAGGGGGGGATTCGAACCCCCGGTACGGCTTAACACCGTACGCCGGTTTAGCAAACCGGTGATTTCAGCCACTCATCCACCTAACCAGTGCATTTCTAAATACCTGTTATCACAAGGTATTTTGGCTTCTCTTTGTGTTAGGTGGATTGCTAACACACAGGCTGGCTCAAAGGCCCACCGGGCCTTTGCCCTCCACCTAACCATTTTATTTATAATCTCTTTTACGAGACTAATTGTATTCTATATGTGGTTACTCGTTTTCACACTTTCCGGCTTAAAGACCCACCGGGCCTTTGCCCTCCACTTAACCACATTTTTCCTAAGCTTCCAGTAACCTCAACTTTCCTTATGAAAAAAGCAGTTTCAGTTAACGGATTGCAAATTTAGTGTTTTTTTGATTTTAGAGAAGATTTTGAGTGATTTTTTACTCTTCTTCCAAATAAAGTTCGATCAAGCCCTCAGGGGCTTTATAATGTATGATACGTTTAATATGGTCCCAATTCTGAATAAACTCCTCCACCATAGGAAGTATGATCTCCTTGCCTTGATAATTCACATGAAGCAATTGCTGGGCACCGTTTTCGCTCACATACTCCACTTCCCCCAAACTCCCCCTTTCAACCTCCTGAACGGTGTAACCCGAGTAATCATCAGTGGTTTCGGCTTTAATTAAACTCTCTTCAAGAAATACCTTTTTGTTTACCAACCCTTTTGCCTTTTCAGGAGTATCGATTCCTTCAAGACTCAGTACCAGGTCGGCAGCAGCCGTTTTGTACTCCTCAACAAAATAGGGAGCCTTTGATCCTGAAAGTTCCACAAAAATAACTTTGACCTCACCCGGCTCAAAATTCACAGAACTTTTTAAAACAAGCTGACCTTTTGTGCCGTGTGTTCGGCTGAAATATCCGGACTCCAGCAGATTCATTCACCCAAACAAGCTTTCACAAAACTCACAAACAAGGGGTGAGGCCTCTCCACGGTGCTTTTGTATTCAGGATGGAACTGTACCCCGATAAAAAACGGATGCGTTGGAATCTCAATAATCTCAACCAATCCTGCGTTCGGATTAACGCCTGAAATCACCATGCCTGCTTGTGTGAACTGTTTGGTGTATTCGTTGTTAAATTCGTATCGGTGTCTGTGGCGTTCTTGTATGTCAGAAATTCCGTATATCTTCTTGGCCAAAGTACCTTCTTCTATTTTGCAGGGGTAAGTGCCTAAACGCATGGTGCCGCCCATGTGAGATATATTCTTCTGTGCTTCCAGAAGATCGATTACCGGGCTATTGGTAGCAGGATTCATTTCCCGACTGTGCGCATCTTTTAAGCCCAAAACGTTTCTGGCAAACTCAATAACAGCACACTGCATACCCAAACAAATTCCAAAAAACGGCACCTTGTTCTCACGGGCATATTTAATGGCAAGCACTTTGCCTTCTATACCACGGTTACCAAAACCCGGGGCAACCAAAATACCCTTGGCGTTTTTTAGTTTAGATTCAATGTTTTCTTCTGTCAGGCTCTCGCTATGTATCCAATCGAGTTTAACCTTACAATCGTTAACTGCACCCGCGTGAATAAAAGCTTCAGTAATTGATTTATAGGATTCTTTTAACTCGACGTATTTCCCAACCAGAGCAATACAAACTTCTTTTGAGGGGTTATGCAATTTGTGCAAAAATTCCCTCCATTTGTCGAGTTTTGGCTCTGCATCAGGGGTAACATTTAATTTCTGCAACACAATCTCATCCAACTTCTCCTGCTCCATCAGCAATGGTACTTCATAAATGGTAGGTGCATCAAGGGCCTCGATCACGGCATCGTTTGAAACATTACAAAACAGAGCGATTTTTTTGCGAATATCTCGACTTATTGCGTATTCCGAGCGACACACCAAAATATCAGGCTGTACACCATATTCCAGCAATAATTTAACCGAGTGTTGTGTTGGTTTTGTTTTTAATTCCCCTGAGGTTGCCAGGTAAGGCAATAAGGTCAAATGTACTACAGCACAATCCTGACCCATTTCCCACTTGAGCTGACGAACTGCCTCAATGTATGGCAGTGATTCAATGTCGCCCACAGTTCCTCCAATCTCGGTGATTACAAACTGGTATTGCCCTGTTTTACCAAGCGCCTTAATGCGGTTCTTAATTTCGTCGGTTATGTGCGGGATGACCTGAACTGTTTTTCCCAAAAACTCTCCTTTTCTCTCCTTTTCTATCACTGAAAGATAGATTCTACCTGTGGTGACATTATTGGCCTGAGATGTGGTAACGTTCAAAAAACGCTCATAATGCCCAAGATCCAAATCGGTTTCTGCACCATCATCGGTCACATAACATTCTCCGTGTTCATAGGGATTAAGTGTTCCCGGGTCGATATTAATGTAGGGATCAAGTTTTTGAATGGTTACAGTGTAACCTCTGGATTGAAGTAATTTGGCAAGAGAAGCTGCTAAAATTCCTTTTCCGAGTGAAGATGTTACCCCACCGGTAACGAATATATATTTGGTTTTGCCTTGCATAACAGTTTTAAAAAACTTTTGAGCACATCCCAAAAATACTTTTTTCACTTTTTGGGCGGCTTTTCCACCCATTTTTCGTTGCTTTCCTTGTCCATACTTAACACGTATGAACTTCGAAAAGCGCCTCAACTGGATGAAAAATCCTCTCAAAAAGCACGAAATCTATTTTCGGGATGCGCTCCGGCAAAAGTACAGAAAAAATGAGACCTGAATAGGAAATCAAATCCCAATACACCTCGGTAAATACTGAAAAATGAGTTAAATCAGGCCTTAGAACTGAAAAATTCTTTCACTTTTCTTGCAACAAATTCGATTTGTTCGTTTTTCAGTCCGGGATAGAGTGGTAAACTCAAACAGGTTTCAGCCATCTTTTCCGCAAGGGGAAAACTGTTCTTTTTGTATTTCAGCTCCTTATAAGCTTCCTGCAAGTGAGGAGGCACAGGGTAATGGATTAATGTACCAATTGAACTTTTGTTCAGAAATTCCTGAAGCGCATCGCGTTTTGCAGTTCTGATCACATACAAATGGTAAACGTGAGTACAATTAGCGCTTACCATAGGCAACTGTACATCGCCTATTCCGCTCAATAATTGATTGTATTTTCCTGCTATCTCAAGCCGCTCTGCATTCCAATGGTTGAGGTGTTTGAGTTTAACATCCAATATGGCCGCCTGCAACTCATCCAGCCGAGAATTAATGCCTTTTACCTCATTGTAATATTTCTTTTGGGAACCATAGTTTCTTATAACCATGGCTTTTTGACATAGGTCCTCCGAATTGGTTGTGATGGCACCGGCATCGCCCAAGGCTCCGAGGTTTTTGCCCGGATAAAAACTGGTAGCATTGATATCGCCAAAACTTCCACTCAACTTGTTGTTACATCGTGAACCTTGAGATTGGGCATTGTCTTCGACCACAAACAACTTGTGTTTTTTAGCAATGGCCATAATCCGGTCCATCTCACAACACTGCCCGTACAAATGAACCGGCATAATTGCTTTTGTTTTGGGTGTGATGGCCGCTTCAATAAGGTCAGGATCTATGTTAAAGGTGGTCTCAACAGGCTCAACCGGAACCGGCCTGGCTCCGACATAGGAAACCGCAAGCCAGGATGCAATATAGGTGTTAGAGGGCACGATTACCTCATCTCCCTCACCAATGTTAAGTGACTTCAATGAAATGATCAGGGCATCCAAACCATTGGCCACACCAATGCTGTATTTGGTTTTAGAATACGCAGCATAATTGGCCTCAAACTGTTTGAGTTCATTGCCCATGATGTACCAGTGGCTGTCGTAAACTTTTCGAAATGCTTTGGTAATGTCCGCCTTCAGGGGATCATGCATGCCATGGAATGAAAGAAAGGGAATGTTCATGGTGTTGGATTTATGGCTTTTCTACAAATAGTTTTTGTTTTTCAAGTTCTTCAAAGGTCGTGCGTTTTCCTTTGTAGAAACAAATTATAAAGGCTTCTTTTTCTCCGGCTTTCACAACGCGTTTGTTAATGCTAAAGGCCGACTTGAGTGTTTTAAACGTTCCGCCAATTGTTAAACGCGTGTATCCGTCGTTGGAATTGAGTCGCTCCACTTTACCAATTTTATACAGTTCGGGATAGGCATAATTTTTTCCGCTTTTTAAAGCGGCGAACTGCACTTTAAATTCCAGACCCGGAGCGCTGATGTCGCCGTATTTTTCGACGTAACGCATGGTTTTTTCCTGGTACTTGGTGTTTGGCACAAACCCTTCGGTTACCGGGCTTTCACCTGAGGATTTTACAACTGCGCCTGTTACCGCCGCTCCAACGGCAACAGCAGGTACAGGAGAACTGTTTGTATTGGAGGCGAGTGATGTTGTAGTGTTTGTGTTAGCGCCAACAGATGAACTTGTAGTTGCAACTACTACCGGTGTTGTTGTGGAAGGCGGAGTGCTGCCCGTACTCTCGGTGTCTTTAGACACAGCAAGCACAACCGGAGTTTCTGTAACTGAAGATAAGCTCATCATCACAAAACTCTCGTTGTATTTTGTAGCAGAACTGAGGTCAACTACCAATTCCCTGCTGGCTTTTCCTAGTGCGCTGAATTGTAATGTATACTTCAGGCCAAGCGGCAGGGAAACCAGAAAACGTCCGGTGCCGTGTGTGGTTCGCGCACTGCCAACTTCACTCCCATTCCCGGCATTCTTAATGGTAATGATTGCATCAACTGCACCGCTGGAGTCGCGCACCGTACCTTTCACCAATTGCACAGCTTTAACTGGGTTGTTAAATTTAGGTTCAACTTTATAAATATCCTTTAAGCCTACACCCCCCTTCCTGCCACTGCTATAATATCCGGTAGTTCCACTTGCGGCAAGAACAAAATAAATATCATCATCCGTTGAGTTGATCGGGCAGCCAAGATTTTCGGAATACCCAAATGTGGAGTCTGCAGGATTGAGATTGTTTCTGAAAATATCATAGCCCCCCATGCTGGTTCTGCCTTTGGAACTAAAAAAGAAACTCTGACCATCTGAATGCATAAACGGCGCGTCTTCATCAAAACGGGTGTTTATGGAATCTCCCAGATTTGAAATATTGCCCCAGGAAGAGTCCGGGAGCATTTCGGCTTTGTATAAATCGCGGCCACCAAAGCCCCCTACCCGCTCACTGCTGAAATAAAGCGTACGCCCATCGGGAGCAAGGGAACAATGCCCGTCCCAGGAATAGGAGTTGAGTCCTTTCATTTTTTTTGGCTTCGTAAAGTTTTGCCCGTTGAATTCACTGGCATAAATGTCGCCATGTCCGTCATCCAGGTCCTGATACATAAACAGCACACGGCCATCGTTACTTAATGAAATGGCTGCATCCGGCATGCTGGTGTTTAAGCTGTCGATGGCATGTGCCTTCTGGAATTCTCCATTTTGTTTAACGGAGTAGTAAAGGTCTTCCATATAAAAGCCCCATGGGTCAGCCTGGAGGTACTCATTTTGTTTACCGCCTATGCTGCTTTCGCCATTGTAGGTAAAGATTAGTAATGAGTCATCAGCTGTAATGGCAGGTACATACTCATCTCCAGCACTATTAATTGCTGTGCCAAGGTTATTGATTTTTGCCTGAGTTGGGTTAGCTGTATAATAGCGTGCGTATTCAATGTTTTTCATCAAAGCATCGGCTCTCCGTTTATCCTGAAGTGAAATGCGTTTGGTGGCCATAAATTTAGCCAGGTAGTCCTCGGCCTCATCAAACCTTAAATTAAACAGGGCAGCCAGGGCAATATCAAATTTCAGGTCATTGATGTCGTTGTACTTCGGGTACAATTCTGTCAAGATCAGGTAAGCTTCCTCATGTTTATCGGAACGGTATAGAGCGCAACGTGCAAAGGAATACTTCACAAACTCTTCCTTGGGGTGATTTTTCAGGATACCCTCAAATAGGGGGCAAGCCTGCTCGTACATTTTATCGTCATACAAAAGCAAAGCATGGTCCAAAGAATCCACCTCGGTTTTTCTCCATTTACGTACATTGGTGATTTGGGCCGAGAGCAGAAAAAAACAAAACACCAGAAGGGTTGTAATGACTGTTCTACAACTTTGGTTTGTTTTGCAACTTGTATATGTAATTGGACTTATAAACGTACTTTTCACAGGTCTTCAATTTCTCATTCAATTTCTTAGGAATGGTATGTTGTGAAGGTTCTAAAATTATTAAATAATCGGCTAGTTCCTCTGTTATTTTTTCTACTTGGGGAGAAAAATCTTTGAAGGTCCACCCGAATCGCCTCAACATAACCAGACTTCCATTGGGCGTTCGGTCTCCAACCACTAAAAACCTGCTTGAAGAGCCAATATTTAATGAATCCAGCAGGTGTTCTGAACCCCCGAGCTGGTAAGCGACCTTTGAGAAATCGTCCGCCGAATTGAAAAACCGCCGTTTGAGGTTGAGCATAGAATAATTCATAGCCGGGATAGTAACACCAACAAGAGCCAGCAAAACAAACACTTTTAGTGCATTATATCGCCCAAGATTCATAAGCCCTTCTATCACAAATATGGAAATCATCAAAAAATAGGGGATTAGGGGCAAAAAATAATAATCATGGTCCTTAAATTGTTTGAAAAAAAGCAAAACATATACCAGAACCAGTGCCGTTCCTCCCAGAAAAAGGAGTCGTTTTTGAAGGGATTGGATAATGCCCGGTATAAAACACAGGACCAGAAAGATCAACAGGAGATGAAATACACTCGGTAAATAATATTTAGGGTACCAAAACTCTGTAATGTACTGCCAGGTGATTTCAATTTCTTCACGGCTCATGATCCAGATTGGGTTAAATGAGGTGAGGTAATAATTTGAACCATATACGGTGTTGTAGTGAATGGAATATAAGTACCAGAACAATATGCTAAGAAAACCAAAGAGAGCCGGCAATAGGCCTTTTATGCTCAGTCTCTTATGATTAAGAACACTATGCAGGACATAAAGCGCAAGGTAAATAGCATAATAGGCTTTTAGCAGGGCAGCCAGCGTTAAGAACACCGAAGGTAAGACGTGGTTCTCTTTTACACCGTCTGGTTTTTTTTCAAATAAATAGGAAATCCCCATGAAAGTAAACGAAAGGGCCAGGCTATCCGGTAAAAAATTAATGGAAAAGTAACTCAATACTGAAGATGATGACACAAACACAATAAGTACCAAAGGAATAAACCAATTCCCAAAATAGGACATTAAGCGTTTGAAGAGACAGGCAGTGGAAAACAGAAAAATCAAAAGGGAAAACACCCTTATGAATGTGAAGTTCAGTCCAAACACCTTAAAGATTAAAAAATACAAAAAATAGAACAGGGGCAATTCGCAAGCGGCTTTGCCCTCCTGAAAATTAAGGCTTAGGTTGCCAATGTCAAAAAAATTGAAATTGTCTTTCAATAGATAATACATGGAAAAGGAGAGGCTATCCGTTTGTCTGATAAAATGCAATCCAGTGGGATAATTCAGCAAATAAGGAAAGTGTGATAAAAAAAAAGAAACGCAACACAGTGCAAACAAAACACTTCCAATAATACGATTATGCGCTATTGAAATTAGTGTTTTATACATCGAACCACCTTTTTTCCCTTGTCTATTTTCACTAAGAAAATGCCATAATACCCTTGAGGCAAAACGATGATGAGTTTTCCGGTATCAATCTCTATTCTGTCAGGACTGATTGACTGGCCCATAAGATTTACAAGCTCAATTTGAGGTGCACCAATTGATTGGTTAAAGAGAACAGTAAATTGATCACTTTCAATCAACGTGGGATACACTTTAAAGCCATAGTCGGTGCCTTTTTGTTCATCAAGCGACACAACACTGGGTCCAATGGCCATAAGCGAATCGTATTTGATAATCAGAACATCCTTAGCCTTTGCATTATAGCTTTCAGTAGAGCCGCAAAGGATATAGCCTTTGTCCTCAGTATTTGCCATGCTGTACCCAATATCATTAGATTGTCCGCCAAATGAACCTCCTTGTACGTAATAGCCTGAAGCGTTGAGCAGCAAGGTTTTTACATCATCGCCATAGCCACCAATCTCACGTGTTGCATAGGTCATGAGTATACTTCCATAGGAGGATCCGGATATCAACACATCAGTAGCTACTTCATTTTCCTGAGGTAAACCCATTAATGTCTCAAAAACAAATGCTGATGAGCTGGTTAGCTTAACCACAAATGCCTCTGTTTTAGGCGAGTTGGTGGGTGTAACGCCTCCCGCCAGAAATAAATCTCCCACAGCATTTTCTACCAGAGAGTTTCCAACATCAGCACCAGCCCCCCCATATTGGGTTTGCCAAAGTGAGTCACCACTCGCATCCACTTTGAAGACCCAGGCATTTCCTAAGCTGTCACCATAACTTTTTGTTGTACCGGCAAGCACATATCCTCCATCATTACTTTGAATTATTTTTTTGAATTCATCTTCTTGCTGCCCTCCATAGAATTTAGACCAAACTTGATTCCCATTAAGATCCAGCTTGAGAATAAATCCATCGGTTAAACCACGACCAAAACTAAAGGTGCTTCCACAAACAAGTATATGATTGTCGCTGCTTAACACCAGTGAATTAGCGAAATCCCAGTCGAGACCACCAAAGGTTTTTTGCCAGAGTATATTCCCTAATTTATCAACCCTGTAAATTATCCCATCATACCCACCACTGCCGTATGAATTGGTATAGCCGGTAAAAACCAAACTTGAATCACCGAGTTCAACAAGTGCAGTTCCACACTCGTTGTTCATTCCACCGTAAAGCTTCTGCCAGATTGGGGCACCGGAGTTATCCAAACGCGAAAGTAAGATGTCGGTATGAAGCGCGCCATAGCCATTGCTAATGCCTAATACAAAATACCCCTTGTTCATAGTTTGTATTACAGAATAGCCAGCTTCATCTTCGTTACTCCCGAAATAAGTGTAAAAAGAAGAATTCAGCTGTCCGTAAACTACAAAGGGTAGAACTATCCATATGGTTAGTATGTGCCTCATTTGAGTTTCTTAGCTAAAGTTAAATAAACTCCCTGACCCGAAGTTTTGTTAGGCAAAATAAAACCCTGCAAACTGTTGCTGCCCAATCGGAAAAACCAGCCTGGCCGATTCAGTGACACCGAAGCACCAAGGCTCAGTCGCATATACCCCCCATAGCCTATGTGTGCGCCAAAATTAAAATTCCTGTAGGTATACTCCGGCTCAATAAAAACGTAAGGAATGTAGTTGGCGTTAAAAATGTGCCTGAATCCAAATGAAAAACAATACTTGTATTGGCCAAAAGGGGAAAGCTTACCAAAGTAAATTTTATTAATGATTAGCAAATTGCTGGGAATGTTAACGTTAAAATTCTCGCTGTAATTGTTCAACAGATTATTAATTACACTGTCGCGGGTAAGGTCGCCCAGGGTGGTATCGCGAAGATCATTGATGTTGGTTACACTATACCCCTCATAATTATAAACCGAATCGCTGCTGTATTGAACGCTTTGTTTTCTCCAGTAAATAAAACCTATGTTGTTTGCGTTTACAACCAGTCTGCTTTTTTTACCAATCACACTTTTGTACTCAGTTTCAAAATAAATATCAGCACTGGCCCCCATGCCGTTAAAACTCCCAAACCCTCTTTTTGCGGTATCACTAAGTGCAAGATTAAAATCGGAGTTCCAAACCACCTGGCTGCCATCGGGAGAAGTATACAAACTCGAATTCGCTCCGGTTCCCAGATAGAATAATTGCTCCCCTTTCAAAAAGGAGACCGAAAAACCGATTTTTCCCATGGAGTCTACTTTGTTCATGACCCCACCAATCTTAAACTCCTGAAATCTTAGGGCATTAAAATTACAATTGCTTAGATCGGCTGTTTTGCCCTTGTAGGCGGTGTTTCCATAAAACAACAAATTGTAAAAGTCCCGGGTAAAATACCCGTTCACAATCTCCTGGTTTTTTAGCCCGATTACCAGATCAAACTTTTTACCGCCTTTAAGTATTGCATTTACATCGTAATTGAGGTTGATGCCGAAGTTATTATAAGACCTTAATTTTTGCTGTGAGGCATCCTTGGTTTCCTGATCAATATAACCACCCCACATTAATTTGTTAATCAGCGCTGAATTCATAGCATTGCTTCCTGATTCGTATTCCATGTTAAGTGAAACGCTGCGCCCATATTTGGTGTAATTAATGAAGTTGGAATTGTATTGAGCCAGTAGTATTGGCGCACAAACCATAAACACAAATAAAAATATGTTTCTATAGGCATGCGCTATAAAAGGACAACTGTTTCGAACAACAGATTCTATTCGCTGTGATTTACCGGGCATATGTTTTTATACCTCAACCCTGTAACTGAGTTCGGCAATGATTTTTATTTTGAATTTGTATTTTTCATAGAGGTTGATGAGCGAAGGGCCGGGCGGCATCAGTAAATAGGTTTTGATCTCTATGGTTTTGGCTCTTTTGAGTGCTTCTATTTTTGCTTCAGTCACCGGTATTTTCAGATTAGAATGTGCAGGACTTACCACATCGTTTTGAGCATTTAATACGCCGGATGGAATAAGGTTTTGACCAGGTTCAAAGATGGAATCCAGTAAAACTCCATTCTCATCTTTCAGGTAAGCCTGTAATTGCGCCTGGAACGGAAACCCATTTTCGGCCAGCACATTAAAATAACCCGAATTCACCCGGTCCAATTGTTCAGAATTTCCAACACTTATAGCACCGCTGGACTGTAATAAAAAGTAATCGGCACTGTACCTGAGCGGTATATCCACATCCGCCCAGATTCTTAATCCGGTATTATAAAAAGCAAAATCGTTATATCCCGATATGTTTGGGGGCTGAAGTGGGTTTAAATTAACTTGCCCTTTGTAGGATAGTTTATTAGGCAGATTCGAGAGGAATGGGACAATGTTGCTGTTTGAATTATTAAAATAGATCGGCTTAATACTTGGGAATATGGTTTGGCCTACTTTATTTGCCCTGTTCAGATTAATGGCTGAAAGTTGGGACGATTGAAGTGCCACTGTTTTCTGTTCTATGCTGTTAATTGAACTTATATCTGAAAGATTCGCACTGAACTCAGCCCCTATCTCATTCTTCAGATAAAAATCCATCTTCACCTCATCCAGCATAAAATTGGAAGCTTTAAAGGTTTTACCAAGGTCAAAACGAGCTGTATCTGTATCAATGGTAATAGACTGCTTGCCGAAATAACCTTCTATGTATTCGGGAATGATTTTACTATAGGTTAATTCTGCCTTGGCCCCTTTACCATAGGTAACAGTTACTGTATTGGAGTTGGGATTCACACTAAGTGTATAGGTCTGTAAAATGGCATTGTAATCCGTGCCATTCTTCCCCCTAAGGTCCATTTCGTAGCCCTCAAGGTCATAGGTTTTACTAAGTGAATTTTGCCCTGGCGGTATTGTTGCTGATATAGTTAGTGGTATTCCGTTCTTTTTTGCATTTGGAATGATGTACACCAGATCCATAGCCTCAGTAAGGTCGTTGCTGAATGTAACACTGAGCTCACCAGAATGCACATCAAAGCGCTTAAGTGCTACATCACTCCCAAATTCAAACTCTAACTCTGTCGGTGGAAAAAAAGTAAAGGTTTGTCCGGGGTTTAGGGTTAATGGCACAAAGGCCTGAAATGTGAAGGAATTAACAATACTGGTATCGGGTAACTGAAAAAGGGAGTCCAGTTTTACGGCGTAAATTTCTCTGTCCAGTTTGAGATGGAGTAAACCCGATTGGTCACTGCTTACCAAAGTATCTCCAAAAAAATTCTTAATGTCTAGGTCCGCATTAACAAGGGGCACACTCAGGTCAATATCCCAATTCACACTTACCGGTTTGCGGCATGACAAAAACAATGAAAAGATGACCAGAATAAGTCCGGTTTGTTTTAATAAGGGCATGTTTACAAATATAGTCCATTTCCTCTATTTTCCCTTTTAAAACAGGGCAATTGCATTGATTTTTTGATTAAATTTGGGGGTCTGAAAATCATGAAGATTGGGTTACGTTTTTATCTGAGTTGGCTGTTGTCTTCCGTAGTGATGTTCACACTCTTTTACGTTTGGCATGGGGTTTTCCTGAACGATTTTAAACGCATTCAATTCCCTTTATTCTGGTTCCAGATGTTTGCTGCTTTCACCTATTTGCTTTTTGGCATAGCCCTCTACCTCATTTTTGAATCTCACTTGCTTAAAAAAGTGCGGAATGTGTTTGTACGCGGGGTGATTTCAGGTTTTGTGCTTGGTTTCACGGCATTTATGGTTGCCAGTATTGTTAACATTTCCCTTACCCGGCATTTGAGCATGCAACACCTCATGATTGACTGTGTGTGGCAAATGGTTGAACAGATTATTGGAGGTATGGTGATTGTACTTCTCAAGCTTTTGATTCACGAACCTCAGCCCGAGCGCGCCTAGAATTCCATCAAGATTCAGCGTTTCAAAACCACATATGATTGTTTTTTTTCGTTCAAAAAAATTTTTTCTGCATCTGCTTCTCGCGATGGTTACCCTGGCTTTGCTTCTCTATGGCACTCTTACATGGCTAAAAGCTTACACAGGCCACGCAGAATATGTTGAAGTGCCTGATTTTAGCGGACAGGCGTTAAAAGACCTCGATGCCTTTGTGAGGGCAAAGGACGTGAGTTATCAGATTATCGACAGTATTTATGACCCTAAACTAAAAAAGGGCACTGTTCTGCAACAACATCCTGAACCAGGAACTAAAGTGAAACACAATAGAAGGGTATACCTTTACGTTACAAGCAGTGTAGCCCCACAAATGCTCATGCCAAAACTTATTGACCGTAGTGAACGACAAGCCCGATTAATCATTGAAACCTATGGCCTTAAACTTGGTAAGATCAGCGAAACACCCGCTGATTGCAATGGCTGTGTTATTTCTCAAACCACAGGAGGCAAGGAAATAAACCCTGGTTCACCAATAAAGAAAGGCAGCACCATTAACCTTCTGATCGGAAGAAAAAGCAATTATTTTAACAGCTCCGGTGGGGACACATTACACACCTCTACCTCTGAACTTACACCCAATCCATGACAAAACCACTGTTTTTTTTACTTGTTCTGGTTTGTACAAACATCGGGGCTCAGGAGGGGATAAAACCGCTGAACTCCAATCTGTCATTTCGATACCCTGATAGTAAAGTCGGTTCTGCCGAACCATTAGACATGGTTTCCGCAAAATCCAGTACAGTTTCTATACAGCTGCCTTTCACTGAAGATTTTTACTACGCTACACTCAGCCACTACCCCGTCATGGCTAAATGGAGTGATTCATTGGTTTATGTCAATCCCGGTTATCCAATTGCACCACCCAGCATTGGAGTGGCTACTTTTGATGGCTTAAACAAACTTGGGTATCCCTATGAACCCAATTATACAAATCTTGCTGAGTCGCGTCCAGCCGATACGCTTACCAGCCGCAATATCAACCTCTATCAATCGGGCAATCAGTTTTTACAACCTTCCGACAGTATTGGTTTCTCTTTTTATTATCAAGCCAGGGGCAATGGAGAAGCTCCCGAGGTAGGTGATAGTTTGATTCTGGATTTTTTTAAGCCACAACTTGGGGCGCAGGATTCAGTTTGGATAAACCGGATTTGGTTTGCAAAAGGCAATACCAATTCGAATACCAACGATACCGCCTTTAAAAGAGTGTTCATTTGGATAAGCGATACTGCTTACTTCAAAACCAATTTCAGGTTTCGTTTTCGCAACAAAGCCACCACCTCTGGTAATTTTGACCACTGGCATTTGGATTATGTGTACCTGCACAAAAACAGGAGTATGCTTGCCGATACTGTAAACAATGACCTCACCTTTGCCCATGTACCCAGTTCATTTTTAAAAGATTATTCAGCCATGCCCTTCCAGCAGTACAACGCAGGTGATATGGCACAAAAAAATTCCGTTCGCATCAAAAACAATGGCGCGCAATCCATTAACATGTCGTACGAAAACCGATTTTACGATAAATCGGGCAACCTGGTTCACAGTTATTCAGGAGGGGCAAATGGAAATATGTTGCCGTTTAAGCCTAACGGATACAGTCAGTTTGCTCCACACGCCAACCCTGCCTTCAATTACACTTTTGCTCCTATGGCAGATAGTGCAGATTATACCATCAAACACATTTTGTACCGCTCTCAAGGTACCTCCTCTGATTTTCTGCTGGACAATGATACCATCTATCAAAAACAGATATTCAGAAATTATTATGCTTACGATGATGGAGGGGCCGAAGGCGGGTACTATGTGAATGGGGCTAATGCGTCTATCGCCCTCCGTTTTACAGTGAATAAAGATGACAATCTGCGGGCTGTAAGAATCTATTTTGACCCTGCGAGCGCACTCACCTCCGTAGAACAACTGTCCAAATTTCGGATCTGCGTTTGGCTAAACAATGCCGGAAATCCCGGGCAACTCTATTACCGTGATTCGGTAATGTATCCAAGGTACTCTGACAGTGTGTTTAAGGCTATACCACAATATTCATTAAGCAGTCTTGTAAAACTCGACGCAGGCCAAGTCTATTTTATCGGCATACAGCAAAATGTGGCCAGCGGAATCGTTATAGGTTTCGATAAAAATCAGGATCACCATCAACATCTTTATTATAATCTTGGCAACGGATGGATTCCTTCGCAAATCAAAGGTTCACTTATGGTTCATCCGGTATTGGGCGATTATATCCCCTCTCCGGCCTCTATTGATGAAAAAGCAAAAGAAAATTCAATTCTCGTGAATGTGTTTCCCAATCCGGTGAATGAGGTCGTACAGTTGAATTTTGAAAACAAGGCCCAAAGAAGGGTTTCATTGTATACCACTCTGGGTCAATTACTGGATGAGTACTTAGGTCCAGATATTAATGTACGTTTTAACACAATGCATCTCGATGCCGGCGTGTATCTCATTAGCATTACTGGGGGCTCTCAGGCCCCACTGCAAAGAAAAATCATCGTTCAGCATTAAAGAGAATGGCGGAATTTGATGAGGAGTCAGAGGAACTCAATGGTGAAGAAGAACAATCCCTTTTCGAACACCACAATCTAAAAGTAGAAAAAGGTCAGGAAATGATCCGCATCGATAAATACATCATGATGCGCATTGCCAATTCTACACGTACAAAAATTCAGAATGCATGTGAATCAGGGTTTGTGTTGGTGAATGGAAAGCCGGTAAAATCAAATTACCGCGCTAAACCTCTGGATGAAATTTCCATTATGCTCACCACACCACCAAGGAGTGTGGAAGTGCTGCCTGAAAACATTCCAATAGATATTGTGTTTGAAGATGATTATCTGGTGATAGTAAATAAAAAAGCAGGCATGGTGGTGCATCCCGCTTACGGCAATTATACCGGCACTCTTGTGAATGCTTTGGCATACCACTTTAAAAATTTACCCACCACACGCAGCAAACTCAACAACGATCTTTATCTTGAACGTCCGGGCCTGGTTCACCGCATTGACAAAAACACATCAGGCATACTTATTATCGCCAAAACCGAACTCTCCATGACCCGTTTGGCAAAAGAATTATACGACCGTACCATGGATCGTAAATACATTGCTTTGTGCTGGGGCGACCTGAACGAAGATTCAGGAAGCATCCGCGCGAATGTGGGGCGTGACCTGAAAAACAGAAAAATTATGGCGAGTTTTCCTGAAGGTGGAGAGATAGGGAAACACGCCGTAACGCATTATAAGGTAATTGAACGCTTTGGTTTTGTTACCCTAGTGGAATGTAAACTTGAAACAGGAAGAACACACCAGATCAGAGTACACTTTAAAAGCATTGGTCATCCATTGTTTAACGATCAGGAATACGGTGGTGACCTTATCCTCAAGGGCCTTCAGTCTGCGAAATACCGTCAGTTTGTCCAAAACTGTTTTGAACTTTTACCCCGGCAGGCACTTCACGCCAAAAGTTTAGGTATTACCCATCCCATGAGTGGTAAAAAAATCATGTTCGACAGTGAACTGCCTGCCGACATGCAGGCTGCCATTGAAAAATGGAGGAAGTTCAGTCAGGAAAGAGCCTTGGAAAGCTAGTTACTTCTGAAGAATATACTTAAACACCCTTTTACCGGAACTGTTCCCGGCTGAAATAAAATAAACCCCGGAATTTTCATTGCTTAAATCTATTTGATATAACACATGCGTGGCATCAGTGCTGACACTAGTCAGGATTTCTTTTCCATAAAGATCATACACCCTAATCTCAAAAGCCTCGGTCTTAACTGAAGTCGAAATCAAGCTAATTTTACCCTCACCAGGATTTGGAAAAAGGCTTAGATTTTCCAAGCCGGGCGTGTTTTCTTTCACACCAACCGCACCACATTCTACAATTGGTAAAATGGCGAGGTTAAAATTTCTGGAATTACCCCAACTCGCTTTCATACTATTCCAACTGTTATCCGACCATTTTTCCCAGGCGGTATTTGTGGTACCTGTAAGTTTATCGAGTATACACACGGTATCACCGGGGATATTTGGGATGCCAACTGAAGCAAAAAAACCTCCACTGGCGGGCACCGCAACAGGAGTAGAAAAATTAAATTTAAAAGGCATAATCACGGGCAACGAAAAGGCCAGATTTGGGTTGCCACAGTACGGAACGCCCGACGTATTGGTAGTTGCAGCAATGCTGGACAGATTAACGCTGGTTGAACCTAAAAGTGTACCGGGCTGTGTGTTTGCGTTTGTTCCACTGTAAATGTTCATACTTACATTGGAACTGCCATCAGTGCCTAAATTGCCATATTGAAAAAACAACACAATAACACCGCTAACAGCAGGGTTGCTTGCGTTGCTGTATTTAGTTGAACTGATAAATTCTGCTTTTTCGACATCACCCCAACAATTCGTGCCGGCGATATATCCACCCAATCCGGGTCCTTGAGGACAGAAGGGCTCAGCTGCAGATGCGGTTGCTCTGCGGTAAGCGTTGAGTGTGTCGGAAAGATTGAAGTTGCTTATTGTATCTGAACAGAAGACGGGATTTGGCCCTCCTCCGCACAAAGTGGCTGAACTGGCTGTCATTTGGGTTCTAAACTGCCCGCTGGCCATGGCCGTTTGAATGCGGGTGCGCTGATCAGGTGTAAACATATATAAACAGGCGTCATCACAATAATCCATGAAATTCATAAACATGTCGCCATTAGGCCCATTTGAACATGTCACATTAGGATAACCAGGACAGCCTGTGTTGGCTCCCTGTTGTGTTGGAGTATCGTTACAATAATCAGTTGCACAAGTGCCATCTCCCCAAATGTGCCTCAGACCCAGCCAATGGCCTACTTCATGCGTTAGCGTTCTTCCTTTATCAAAAGGAAATTGTACAGAACCTGTATTTCCAATGGCTCGTGTCCAGCACCATACACCATCTGTAGTGGCAGTTCCTAGTCCACTGCTTAGACCCGAAAGTCCTGTTCCGCTTGGAAAGGTTGCGTAACCAAGCAAACCTACAGCCGGGTTCACATCACTGATCCAAACGTTAAGATACCGTGTAGGATCCCAGATGGTCGCAGGCTTAACCGTGTTATTCATGAACGTATTAAATCCACTCGAACTGGTGAAACTTGCCGGGTCTGACCATGAATTGGAATTATAATTCACCCGATGTATGCCTTTTTGTGCCAGCGTATTGCCGGAAGGATCTTTTTCGGCCAGACAAAAGGTAATATTACAATTTGAAATAAGGGCAGATGAAAAATTGGTGTTTGAAATATTGCCGACGTTAAATCCAGTCCCTGCGAAGTCATCGTTTAGTATCGGCATTTGGGAATTAATCTGTGCCATTGAAACGTTCGGAAATGTTCCCTCACCTTGTCCGCCGTGTATAATATGGAATACTACCGGGACAACGTAATTTGCTGAACTCGTTTTATAATCGGGATTGGCCAACTTAAACTCTTCCACCTTTTGGTTGAACCAGAGGTCCCAGGCCACAGGAGGAGTTTCTGTACCGCAACGCTGTTTAACCTGTACAGGGTTTTGTGCAAACGCAAGGTTAAACCCAAAAAGTGCCAATATTGAAAGTAGATGTGATTTCATACGAAGTGGTTTTACAATTCCTAGAGTGAATTTACGAATAATCCAATTCGGTTTCACATAAATTAAATCAGCCTATTCCATGATTTTTCCCGGGTTGAGTATCCCTTTGGGGTCGAAGGCAAGTTTGAGATTTTTCATTAGCTGTAGGTGTTGTTTGCTAAACATCAGGGGCATATAAGGCTTTTGCACCAAACCTATACCATGTTCGCCACTGATGGTGCCGCCCAGCTTTTTACACAATTTAAAAATTTCGGTGATGCCGTTCGGAAGCTCGTTTTCCCAGGTCTCATCACTCAGATTTCCTTTGATGATATTCACGTGCAAGTTTCCATCACCGGCATGCCCGTAGCACACAGAAGAAAACCCATACTTTTTTCCGATTTCCTTCACTCCCTTTAATAACGCAGGCAATTCGGCCCGTGGTACAACAGTGTCTTCTTCCTTATAAATGCTGTTACTTTTAACAGCTTCTCCTACCTTCCTCCTGATTTTCCATAGCGCATTTTTTTGTTCCGCACTTTCAGCGAACAGAATTTCATCACACTCATTTTTCTGCATCACCTCGCCAATACGTTCACAATCCCCCATCAAAACGTCTAGGTTGTTTCCATCCACCTCAACCAGAAGTAAGGCTTGCCACTCGGGCCTGATTTCAAAATTAACCTCGCCTGAATACTTCATACTCCACTCAATTGCATCTCTCTCCATAAACTCCATGGCACTTGGCACTATGCCTTCCATAAACACCTCCCCAACCGCTTTGCAGGCCTGCTCAGCGCTTTTGAACGGTATAAGCATTAACAAATCGTGCTTTGGAAGCGGAATCAGGCGAAACACAATCTTTGTAACTATACCCAGAGTGCCTTCGCTGCCTATCATGAGGTGTGTTAAATTATATCCCGTGGAATATTTTAAGGTATTTGCTCCTGTCCAAATAACTTCACCGTCGGGTAACACCACTTCCAGGTTAAGCACATAATCTCGGGTTGTGCCATATTTTACTGCCTTTGGGCCTCCGCTGCTATGAGCAATGTTGCCACCCAAACTGCAACTGCCCCAACTTGCCGGATCAGGAGGGTAAAATAATCCATGCTTTTTAACTTCTTCCTGAAAAACATAATTAATCACTCCCGGTTCAACGGTAGCCTGTAGATTCCTGGTGTCGACGTTCAAAATATGCTTGAACTTTTCCATACTTAACAATACCCCGCCCTTGACAGGAAGAGCACCTCCACTGAGTCCGGTTCCTGCGCCCCTTGTTGTTAGTGGAATCAATTGTGCGTTACACAATTTAGCAATGGCCGATACTTGCTGTACATTTTCAGGTTTTACCACCACTTCCGGTAGAAACAAAAAATCTTCCGTTTCGTCTTGCCCGTATTTTTCCAAAACCTCCTTTTGCACACTTAAATTCATTTTGCCAACAATTTCTTCAAGTGCAGATAAGGTTATTGACGATACTCTGTTATAATTAATCACTTCCATAAAACAATCAGGACTATAAAGTTAGTAAGTTTGGAATCCGGCCGCAGAAGGCTTGGTTCTATTTTTAGTTTTGTTTATCAACATACATACCCACAAGCAAATTTACGATGCAAAAGTTGAACTGGTCAACCATCATCCTGAATCAGTTGACAAAAGCAACTATTATTCCTACGGCTTGCATCCCTGGCACTTGCAGAAAGAACATATCCTGTGGCAATTGGATAACCTGCATAGAGTCTCAGGAGAAAAAAAGTGCCTTGCCATTGGTGAGTGCGGGTTGGATAAAGTTTGCCCGACTGACTTCACATTGCAGATCGAAGTGTTTGAGGAACAGATTAAATTAGCAAACACCCTCAACAAACCACTTATTATTCATTGTGTGAAGGCCTTCAATGAGCTCATCAATTGTTTGAACCTGAACGATAATCGGGTTCCGGTAATCATACATGGTTACAACAACAATGAAAACATCGCAAACACGCTTTCTGACCATGGCTATTACTTTTCCTTTGGTAAAGCTTTATTATCATACGACTCCAACGCCTCCAAGGTGATCCGAAAAACAGGGAGAAAACACATGTTTTTGGAAACCGATGACAGTGATGTGTCTATTAAATACGTATATAAAAAAGCGGCTGAATTACTGGGTATTGAAGAAGAGATACTGAAAGAACAAATTAAGTCTAATTTTGAAGCACTCTTCAAGATAAAATTATGATTACGGACACGACCTGGATGGAACGCACAAAGTTACTGGTTGGTGACAAGGGTTTGGAAAAACTCACCTCGGCCCATGTGCTAATCGTTGGGCTGGGAGGTGTTGGTTCCTATGCTGCCGAAGCCATCGGCCGAAGTGGTGTTGGAAAAATAACCATAATAGATGGGGATAATGTGGATCCTACAAACCGTAACCGGCAATTACAGGCATTAACCAGCACACATGGTTTAAACAAAGCCGCGTTGATGGGCGAACGTTTGAGGCTGATCAGTCCAGAAATGGATATTGAGGTGATTGAACAGTTCAAGAATCCCGACGACATGAAAGTGTTTATGAAACAAAAATTCAGTTATGTGATTGATGCCATCGACAGCATTTCTCCCAAATTGTATTTGCTTCAAACGGCTTATTATAACAACCAGCGCATCATTTCAAGTATGGGAGCCGGTGGAAAAATGGATCCAACAAAGATCCAGGTTGTTGATATTGCTGAAACCCATACCTGCCCCATGGCACAGTATGTGAGAAAACGACTCCGATACATGAACATTTACAAAGGCATTAAATCGGTGTTTAGCGTGGAGTTGCCGGCTAAATACTCCATTATGCATACCGATGGCAGCAAATACAAAAAATCGGCCTATGGCACCATCTCTTACCTGCCGGCCGCTTTTGGTCTTACTTGTGCCTCTGTGGTTATTCGCGACATTGTTGGCTGGAAAGAAGTAAAATCAAGCAAACACAAATAAAAAGACCTGCATGAACAGGTCATACAGGTCCTTTATAAATTATTTTTACTAATTCGATCCGCTGATCTCGTAAAATTTATTGAATTCTTTAATTGCCGAGGTAACAGTTGCTTTGTTAAAGGTAAACTTGTCCAAATCGGCCCAAATTACCGGTTGGTCTTTCATGTAAGGCTTTAGTTCCTTTTTGTAGAACTTGTTGTTTATCTTTTTTAATTCACGAAGCCCTACATCTTCTCCTTCGGCCATATTGTCCTGCACATAATAGGCCGCCTCAATTGCCGCAAGACCGTCAATTTTTCCATTGTACAGGTATTCGTAAAAATTCAGTCGTCCTCTGGCAAGCACCTCTACATACACTTCAATTCCATTATCAAGAACTTGAACAAAATGTTTGTTATCAAATCCATAGGCTTTGGCTTTTTTTATGCTCACTGGCATTAACTTTCCTCCTTTTGCAGGTTTGAATGAGAAAACACTGTAAAATTCAGTCGGGTCGTCGGGGTTATTTCTTACTTCTCCTTTAACAGTATCTCCTTTTGCTGTTACATAATATCCTGGGGAGGTAGTAGGCGCCATTACCGGTGCTTTTTTGGGTTGTGCAACCAGTACAGCAGAAGAAATAAAAAATAGATAGACAAACAGGTGTTTCATTGTTTTTTGGTTTAGATTATTGTATGCGTTCATAGTGTGTTCTCAAAAGACGTGCCGCGTTCCCGCTTTTACTGCCAACAAATGCTAATTTGACTCAAAAAGACCTTATTTCTTTTCTAATACCTCATCGATCATGCCATATTCCTTAGCTTCCTGAGCAATCATCCAGTAATCCCTATCGCTATCAGCCCACACTTTTTCATAAGGTTGCCCACTGTGTTTGGAGATGATGTCGTACAACTCCTTTTTTAGTTTCTGTATTTCCCTGGCTGTAATTTCAATGTCGCTCGCCTGCCCTTCAGCTCCACCCAAAGGCTGATGAATCATAATGCGGGCATGCTTAAGGGCGGTTCGTTTTCCTTTTGTACCTGCGCATTGCAATACAGCCCCCATACTCGCAGCCATGCCCGTACAAATTGTCGCTACATCAGGTTTAATAATCTGCATGGTATCGTAAATGCCAAGTCCTGCGTAAACGCTTCCACCTGGAGAATTAAGATAGATTTGAATATCTTTTTTCGCGTCAACGCTTTCAAGGAAAAGCAGTTGGGCTTGTACAATGTTGGCCACCTGATCGTTGATGCCTGTGCCAAGAAAAATAATCCGGTCCATCATCAAACGCGAGAACACGTCCATCTGCGCAACATTAAGGGAGCGTTCCTCAATAATGTAAGGCGTTAGGGACGAATGGATGACTGAACTGTAGCGATCGTAGGTTAAACTGCTAATGCCGGCATGTTTGGTGGCGTATTTTCTAAATTCGTTGTTGTCAAACATAATGTGTAGTATAGATGGGTTAGTGAGTATTGAGTTAAGCTTCACTCAAATTACGTGCAATTTAATGATAAATGCGAATTTGTCACACAATTTTGAACGGATTTGACAGCAAAGTGAGCCACGATTAACTACCCAATGTTATTAAATAATCTGATAATGAATAAATTATAGTCCATAATGCCTTTAAATTGCACTTATGCAATGAGCAAGGATCAGTATTGCATATTAAACGGTCACCTCATCAGTGTATACGAACCCAGTGTTCCGTTTACCAACCGCGCTTTCCGATACGGTGATGCATTGTTTGAGAGCATAAGGGTTTGCAACAACAAAATCATGTTTCTTAAGGATCACCTAACCCGCCTGAAGCTGGGCATGACCGTGCTGCGTATGAACCTGCCCGCTGAATTTACAAGCGAAAACCTGGCAGAGTTGATTTCTGGTTTACTCAAAAAGAACGAAGACCTTCCCAATGCCAGAGTCCGGCTGACTGTTTTCAGAAATGGCGGGGGCTATTATGCCCCAGAAAGTAACGACATCTCTTTTCTGCTGGAAAGTACTTCCATGCAGGCACCTTATGAACTTAACCAAAAAGGGATTTGGGTAGACATTTATGCCGATATTAAAAAGTCCATCAACAAACTATCAAACATAAAAAGCGCCAACGCACTTTTATACGTTATGGCAGGCGTTGCCAAACAGAGTATGAAGCTCGACGAGTGTTTGCTGATTAACGAGAACGGCACCATTTGTGAGGCCATAAGCTCGAATGTGTTTGTGGTTAAGAACGGTACTTTATTTACTTCCCCTTTAAGTGAAGGTTGTGTTGCAGGTGTCATGCGCAAACAGGTGATGCACATAGCCACAGAAAACAAGATTCTAACCTTTGAAAGCCCGCTCACCATGTACACACTGCTAAACGGTGATGAAGTATTTCTAACAAACAGTATTCAGGGTTTACAATGGGTTGGGCAATACAAGGACAGGTTTTACACCAATAAACTTTCTCAATTCTTCCATGAAAAACTGATGGAACTTGTTCGCTAGATTAAATCCATTACAAGGCATTTAGCACCGCACTCAACTGTCCGGTCAAAGCTCGTCTGCTGTACAACTTAATTTTTTCTGTATTTACTTTCAGTTCAGTGTTCCTGGACAAATTAAGGAGGTGTTCTTCCAATTTCTTTTCGTCTTCAAAATCAGAGATTAATCCACATTGTGTATTATTTATAATCCCTGCCAGTTCTCCGTCCACAGGTCCTATAGCCAGTATAGGACATCCGGAAGCCATGTATTCGAAAAATTTACCGGTTAAAATGCCTTTTGCATTTGGCGTATTATTAATTAAAAGGAGTAACACTTTTGACCTTTGCTGTTCTCTGATCACTTCATCGTGAGGCAGGTAGTTGATGTATTTAACATAGGTGTTCAGATGATGTAAAGCCAGCTGTTCTTTTACAAATACATCAACTTTTCCGACCAGTTTGATCTGCAGTTTAGACCCGAATTCAGCGTTTTGTTTCACCAGTTTGCCTAACACTTTCCAAAGCACTTCAGGGTTTCTGTCCTTAACCAAAGTGCCAATGTGGGCCAAACTGAATTCATCATCCTTTTTTTGTTCCTTTTCAGGCATATCATCTTCATCATAGCCATTTGTTATGACCTTAAATTTGTCGGTTTGTTTTCCTCCATTACTCAAATAAATCGTTTTCAATTCCTCACTCATGAGTTGGCCAATGCTAAGCACCACATCCGACTTTAACAGCACCTGAGCCTCCAGCCGTTTGTGTTTATTATCTGCAAAAGTTGTGAGCATAAGTTTAGAATAAAAATCAATATTGGTCCAGGGGTCTCTGAAATCCGCAATCCATTTAATATGCTGATATGCGTTTTTTAAATCAAGTGCGATCAGGTGCATGCTGTGTGGCGGACCACTGCTGATAATGTATTGAATGTTATTTTCGGAAATGTATCTTTTGAGATAACGCACACTTGGTTTAATCCAAAACACTCTGGCATCAGGAATAAAAAAGTTGCCGCGAATCCACACACTGATTTTTTCCATGAGCCCCGGTGTTTTATTTTCATTTAGAAACGAGGCATTTATTTTATCTTCCTTTTTTCTCCCGCTAATCCATTTATAAACACGATAGGGTTCCCAAATGGGTTGTTTCAACACTTCAATACCAAGGGGTATATCCTTGAGCAGGCTAGTGTCTATAACCGGCATTTCACCGTTTTGAGCCGTATAAACTACCGGCTCCCAGCCAAATTCCCGCAAGTATTTCACAAACTTCAGCCATCGCTGAACGCCTGCACCACCTGCTGGTGGCCAATAATACGTTAAAATCAATACTTTTTTCACTTTCAAATCAGGGTCAAACTACAAACCGCATTTCCATCCATAGGTTAATTCATCTTAAAATAATTTATAAATTTAAACTTTCTTCACTCATTCACGATTTTCAAAGTTTTTATTATGGTGCTATCAATTATTATTCCTGCATACAACGAAGAAAAGACCATACATCTTATTCTGAATAAAATAAAACACACACAATTAATCTCGGGTTTTCAAAAAGAGATCATTGTTGTAAACGACTGTTCCAAAGACAATACAGCCAAGGTGCTTCAGGAGTATATCGCTGCGAACCCCGACATGAAGATGAGATTGATAGAGCACGAAATAAACAAAGGAAAAGGGGCAGCCCTCCATACCGGCATAAGGGAGGCCAGTGGTGAATACATAGTGATTCAGGATGCCGATCTGGAATATGACCCTGAGGAGTTTAATTTGTTACTTAAGCCGGTGTTGGTGGATAATGCTGATGTGGTTTACGGTAGTCGGTTTATGGGAAGTCAACCCCACCGTATTCTTTTTTTCTGGCACTCCATCGGCAACAAGGTGCTAACCTTCCTCAGCAACATGTTCACGAATTTAAACCTGACCGATATGGAAACCTGTTACAAGCTCTTTCGTGCGGGGGTTATTAAAAATATTAATCTTCAGGAAACCCGTTTTGGGTTTGAGCCTGAGGTGACTGCGAAAATTGCCAGAATACCCAACATTAAGATTTATGAAGTTGGAATTTCTTATTATGGGCGTACTTACGATGAGGGCAAAAAGATTGGCTGGAAGGATGGTTTCAGGGCCATTTATTGTATTCTAAAATACGGACTATTCAGAGCCTGAAGCACTTATTCCCAAAGGCTACCGCCTGGCGCATCGTGAAAAAGCTCAAAATTTGCGAAATCGTTATTAAGTGGTATATTTGATTATTAATTAACGCGCAAAAAATTACCTCCTAAAATACCACCCTCCAGCTACATTTTCTCTCTGTTCTTCTTCAGTAAACCTTTTTTTGAACACCGGAATAGTGCAACAGCAGGGTCTGTATGTAGGAGAAATAATGCGGTTATAATTGATCTGACGGGAATAACCCCTTTTTTCTCGACAGGTTAGAATTAAACAAAAAGGGAAAAAATACAATAAAATGGAAAAAGGAACTGTAAAATTTTTCAATCAAACCAAAGGTTTTGGTTTTATCAAAGTTGAAGGAAGCGGAAACGAAGTATTCGTTCACGTTTCAGGACTTAAGGATGAAATCCGCGAAAACGACCAGGTTGTTTTTGAAATCCAGGAAGGAAAAAAAGGC
>Ga0154020_10000295_pt1 | contig 60066 bp, 54 predicted proteins | sample Klosneuvirus_201_FD_109709 | JGI IMG/M metagenome (GOLD analysis project Ga0154020, IMG submission 109709) | Active sludge microbial communities from wastewater, Klosterneuburg, Austria - Klosneuvirus_20160825_MG | ecosystem: Engineered > WWTP > Aerobic digester > Activated sludge | place... | reverse complement strand
TGGGTATACCATTATTGAATATATAGTTGAGAAATGGGGCAAAGACAAATTACCTATTCTAATTACATCCTACGTTGACATCAATGCTGTTTTAGGTGTAAGTGAATCTGACTTTGAAAAAGGCTGGGCGGACTTTGTTGACGAAAAATATTAGTGCATGATGAAGATGCGTGCGGACGGGATGCAGCTGCCAACAAAATGTATGTGAACATTGCGGGGTGCAGTTTAAGTTTGTAGTTTAGTTTTTCAAACAACGTTTTGTTACGTGGGACAGTTTAGCATTTCAAAGACCCGTGTAAGCTCCCCCTAAAATTAGGCCACTCAAAAGTTTTCTTTTCAGTCGAGAAGCAAAAGTTAAACAAATACAGTTTTTGATAATACTATCCGAGTTACTTCTTATCCACCATCAGCCGGGCCTCACGATTGGCAATTTCCCACGTTAAGTGAAACACATTTTTTGCGCGTAGCACCAGCAGATCAAATTCAATCTTATCTACTTCATCGGATGGCTTATGATAATCTTCATGAATGCCATCAAAATAAAATACAATGGGCACATTCTTCTTGGCAAAATTCCAGTGATCCGAACGATAATAAATTCGATCTGGGTGATCTTCGGCATTGTATAGGTAATCAAAAGCTAGATTTGTATACGTCTTATTTGTTTTTTCACTTAAGGTATGGAGTTCGCTTGACAAACGATCCGAACCTATGATATATACATAAGGTGCACTGCCCTTATGTTGCGGATCTCTGCGACCGATCATATCAATATTAAGATTAACAACAGTTTTATCAAGTGGGTAGACAGGGTGCTCAGAATAATACTCTGAACCTAATAATCCTTTCTCCTCACCGGTCACCGTCATAAATAAAATACTTCTACGTGGTCCGTTACCTTCTTTCTTCGCTTGTGCAAAAGCTTTGGCCATGGCCAACACAGCCACCGTTCCTGATCCGTCATCATCGGCACCATTGTTTATTTTATCACCCTCTGCGCGTGTAGAAATTCCAATATGATCGTAGTGGGCCGTCACTACAACTACCTCATCCTTCTTATCCGTTCCTTCCAAATATCCCAGAATATTTTCCGAATTAACGGAAGCAACAGATTGCTGAATAGAGTATTGGATTGACGTGGACTTTATTTTACTTAATTGTTTACTCTCCCAAGCCTTTATTAATTTATCATTCGTAGTGTTAAAAAATTTACCAGCCATATCAGGCGAAACAATAAAAGACCCCGTTGTCTCCTCCGTTTTCGGATTTTCCAAACCTAAACGTCCACCCGAAAATCTCTTTACTAGGCCAGAAATTCTAGTAAAATCTTCCGTTTTTTCAATGGCTACAAGTAGCCGCTTCGCTCCCTTATCCAGCAGATTTGACAAGATTGGATTATTCGTAATGGAGGCATTACCATCGAAAAAAATCAAAACCGCTTTATCTCGTATATCGACTTTCGCCAAATCAGAATCAGAACCTTTGCCAGCAAAAACCAGGGGCAAGCTTACCTCACCATTTGTATGACCTGAGCCATAAAACACATAGCTCTCAGAGCTAACTTCCGTAGTGCTTGCTTTCAGTGTAACCACAGGTGCCGAAGTTCTAAATAATGGCACCGGTTGATAATAACTGCCTGCCACCGGACCCTTTAAATTCAACTCATCAAAATAAGCTGCAATAAATGCTGCAGCCATTTTTTGTCCGCGCTTACCCGTCTCGCGTCCCTCCATGGCATCCGAAGCTATGATGGTAAGGTTCTCTTTTAAATCAGACTCTGAGATAGTGGCCGCATATTTTTGCGCGATGGGATTGGGTTGACCGAAACTGAGTGTTACAATCAGACAGGCAATAAATGTAAAGATTCTATTCATACAGGTAGATAACATAAAATTCAAAAACGCGTTGTAAAATGCAAAAATATTCAGATGGCTTGGGAAAGAATTTTCAAAAGATGTAATTGATTTCGCGCCCGAACTTTGTTTTGATCAGCGTACGAAATGTGATAATACGTATTGCCTCGCAAATAATCAGCTAAAAACCGAAGCGCCATGATATAGGTCATCATTTTTCCGGCAAAAGGAATAGCTAAAAGTTCTTCTTGCGTCATGGTTGCTTTCATTTCAGATAAATAGCCGGTTAGCAAGGCATCATAAATAGGTCTGCGAAATTCAATTTTCGAAATATCTGCTTCCTCTTCACTAACCGGACTCACACAGGTGCGCACCAAATCTCCTAAATCGTAAATGAAATAACCCGGCATAAGGGTATCAAGATCAATTATACAAACTGCCTTGGGGGAATCTTTATCAAATAGGATATTATTAATCTTGGTATCGTTATGTGTAATGCGCTCCTTTAAAGCACCACTTTCAATAAGCTGATTGTATTCGGCTACCAGATATTTATATAGTTTAACTTGATCGATTTCATCAGCCACCTCTTTTCGAACCTGCTCTGACGCCTGGGCTAACTCGGTTTCAAACTGTTGATAGCGCCAGTCAAGGTCATGAAACCGATCGAGTGTTGGTTGAAATAATGAGCAATCAATTTCATTCAGATTTTTACTTAAGCGTCCAAACCCCGCGGCAGCCTCATAGGCTTCTGTTGTGGAAGTAACAAAATCAACGGTAATTGTATTTCCTATTAAAGGATATAGTCGCCATGGAAACCCCTGGTCGTCATACACGAGTTCCGTTCCTGACTGAGAGGCAATAGTTGTTGGAAAAAGATAGGCCGGAAAATTCTTTGCCAGATAATTAGCAGCCGTGCGATTGTTAGTTGCAATCACTTCGGGTTTAGTAAACACATTACTATTTACCCGTTGCAGTACATATTTTTCAGTGTCAGAAATTAAAAAGGTTTGATGTATATGACCGGACCCAATAGGTGCTACCAAAGAATCTTCCTTTAAATTAAAATTTTGCAAAACGCGGGCGGGTATCGATGCTATGGCCATAAGATTGTCACCATAATTTAGAAGGGTACACCCCTGCTTTTACAAGATTTTTTATCTTCTGCGAAACCTCTTCTTTGTCTTCTTTATATGTAACACCAAACCAGGTTTTGCCACCCGGTAATATGTGCACTTTCCCTAAACCCTGTTTAATCAATTCGCTCACCATTAAAGCAATATAAAATTCAGCCGATGAATTACTGTGATTTTTTGCTACGAAATCGGTAAACATCTTTTCCGTTAACGCAAAGGCTTCGGGTTGAAAGCCCCAACAATTCATGGACACTTGTACTTCACTGCTCAACACCTCATCGCCTTCTTTCCATTTTGAAATAATCTTTTCTCCTTCTTTAACAATTACGGTGTGCTCCTTCATACTTTGTAAATATCCATCGGCATCAGGAGTAGCTACTCCCCGCGAAACGCTGCCATGTTCTGACAAAACATTTTGTAAGGTATAACCTACCATCGCATGATGATGCGCAGGCGCATTTCGAAAGAAACTGGCCAGAGATTCAAACGCTTCCTTCCCATAAAAATCGTCCGCATTGATCACGGCAAAAGGTCCGTCAATTACCTCTTTACCGCACAACATGGCGTGAGTCGTGCCCCAAGGTTTTTTTCTGTTAACCGGCTTGTATGCATCGGGTACATATTTATCCAATGACTGAACAACAAAATGTACTTCCGCTTTGCCTTGCAGCTTCGGTAAAAAAATTTCTTTTACGGTTTCCTTAATCTCCTCGCGCACAATAAATACCACTTGTGTAAAGCCTACCCGTAGCGCATCGTATAAAGAGTAATCCATAATGGTTTCGCCATTGGGGCCAAAGCCATCAATCTGCTTAATTCCACCATATCGGCTACCCATACCAGCGGCCATCACGAGTAGGGAAAGTTTTTGGTCTGTCTTCAATTTGCTTGAATAAATTAAAAGTGAGTAATTACCTGATATTTTATACTTGTGCAAAAATAGAAGTTTACCCCTTAAAGTCTAACCCTACCTACAATGACCCAAACAAAACCTTCCAGTTACCTGATGTCCATTACCATTATTGGTATTCTATTCTTCATTTTTGGTTTTGTTACATGGCTTAACAGCGTACTTATACCCTTTCTAAAACAGGCTTGCGAACTCACCGACTTTCAAGCTTATTTTGTTACACTGGCCTTCTATATTTCTTATTTCGTAATGGCGATTCCTTCATCTTATATTCTTAAGAAGACAGGATTTACTAAAGGAATGGCTGTAGGGTTAGCTGTTATGGGTGTTGGGTCTTTAATCTTTATACCCGCTGCTCATGCTCGCTCCTATCCACTTTTTCTTTTAGGATTATTCACGCAAGGAACTGGTTTGACGTTATTACAAACTGCCTCTAATCCCTACGTAACTAATTTGGGTCCAATCGAAAGTGCAGCCCGAAGAATAAGTATCATGGGCATTTGTAATAAGGTAGCCGGCATGATCGGTATTTTTGTTTTGGTTGAACTACTTTTTAGTGACGCAGGTGATTTTTCTCAGAAAATTCAGTCATTAAGTGGTAGCGAATTGGCTATGGAATTAGATGTCCTGGCCTCACGGGTAATTTTTCCATATACTATTATGGCCGTTGTTCTTATGGGATTAGCCCTGTTAATCCTGAAGGCAAATCTGCCTGAAATCGATCCTGAAGATGAAGTAACGGCAACATCAGAAGCAAGTAAGAAAAAATCAATATTCGATTTTACACATTTGATTTTGGGTGTTGTTTGCCTTTTTATGTATGTGGGTGTTGAAGTAATTGCCATTGATACTATAGGGTTATATGGACAATATCAGGGCTTTGATTTGAATACCTCAAGCAAATTTGGCATCTACAGTTTAATTGCCTTAGTTGTTTGCTACCTGGTGGGTATTTTGGTTATGCCAAAATACATAAGTCAAAAAAATGCCCTCACGGTAAGTGCAATCCTTGGTGTGATCTTTACAATTTGTGCGCTGGCATCAAACGGTGGAATTTCCATCTTCTTCGTTGTTTTATTGAGTTTTGCCAATACACTAATGTGGCCATGCATTTGGCCATTGGCCCTTGATAAGTTGGGAAGTTTTACTAAGACCGCATCGGCCTTGTTAATTATGGGCATAGCGGGTGGCGCAGTTCTGCCACTTGCCTATGGTGCATTGGCTGATGTTACCAATCGCCAGACTGCCTATATTATTATGATTCCACTCTATTTATATATCTTATACTACGCTGTTAAAGGTCATAAAGTAGGAAAGCCCGTTTGAAAAAAATAAGTCTTGCCGTCATTTTCATTTTAGCCTTATTAAGAGGTTATGCTCAACCCTATGTGGCGCGCGATTTAACGGCCGAAAACCTATTCTCCGAAAATATTGAAGGCCCTAACGTAAACAAAGCAGGCAATCTTTTTGTAGTGAACTATCAAAAAGACGGAACCATCGGCCTGGTGCGAACCAATGGCGAAGTGGAATTATATGTTACGTTATCGGAGGGTAGTATAGCGAACGCTATCATGTTCGATAAAAAAGAAAATATGCTGTTGGCCGATTGGAAAGGACACAATGTACTACGGGTGGACTCAAAGACAAAAGCAGTCAGCGTGTATGTTCATAATGATAGCTTCAATCAACCCAACGATCTCTGTATTAATAAAAAAGGTCAGCTTTTTGCATCCGATCCGAATTGGAAAGAAGGCACCGGAAAATTGTGGCGCATCGATGGACTTGGGAAATCAGTCCTCTTAGCTGATAACATGGGCACTACGAATGGTGTTGAGTTAAGTCCCGATGAAAAGAAATTATATGTGAACGAAAGTGTGCAACGAACCATCTGGGTGTTTGATGTGAATAAGAAAGGAGATATTTCAAACAAGAAATCCTTTTATCAGTTCGATGATTTTGGCATGGACGGCATGAAGTGCGATAAGCAAGGCAATCTATATGTTACCCGTCATGGTAAAGGAACGGTCGCCATTCTTTCGCCCGCTGGCAAATTGATTCGCGAAGTGGAAATGAAAGGCAAACTGACCAGCAACATTACATTCGGTGGCCCGGATGGAAAAACTTGCTTTGTGACTTTGCAGGATCGAAAGTGTGTGGAAGTTTTTGAGAGTGAAATTGCCGGTAAGCATTTCTAATTGAAAATCAGGTTCTAGGTTTTTACTTTTTTTGATATGAAGAATTCCATTTACATCATTGGAAGTTCTAATACCGACATGGTAATAAAATCTGAGCGACTCCCCGCTCCGGGTGAAACAGTTCTGGGTGGTACTTTCTTAATGAATGCGGGTGGAAAAGGTGCCAATCAGGCGGTGGCCGCTGCCCGATTGGGTGGTGATGTTACTTTAGTGGCTCGGGTTGGAAATGATTTGTTTGGAACGCAAAGCATCGAACAATTCAAAAAAGAAAATATCAACACCCGGTTTATTTCGATAGATAAAAATCATCCTTCGGGTATTGCCTTGATTAATGTAGATGCAAAAGGTGAGAATTGCATTACCGTTGCGCCCGGTGCTAATGGACAAATATTCCCACAAACATTAGATTCTTTTTTTAAAGAGTTAAAAAGTCCCGCTATTGTTTTAGTGCAGTTGGAGATTCCCCTCGCCACGGTTGAGTACATCATTGAAGAGTGTAGCAAACGAAATGTCTCTGTTATTCTTAATCCCGCACCAGCTACTATCATTAGCGAATCATCTCTTAGAAAACTTTTTGCCATCACGCCCAACGAAACGGAATCTCAGTTGTTAAGTGGTATTCAAATTTATGATGATGAATCTGCTAAGAAGGCAGCCATTGTGCTGCACCAAAAAGGAGTGCAGAAAGTTATCATTACGCTTGGCAAACGTGGCGCGTTTTGGTTGGATGGAAAAAAGTCTGGTATTGTAACCTCCCCAACTGTTACCGCAGTGGATACCACCGCGGCTGGTGACTGCTTCAACGGAGCCTTAGCCGTTGCACTAGCCGAAGGAAAATCGTTGGAAGAAGGTGTTGCGTTCGCGTGTCTTGCAGCATCAATCTCAGTCACTCGCATGGGTGCGCAAGCGTCCATGCCCTTTCGGAAGGATTTGAAAGTACCTTAATCTTGTTACTATGAAAAGAATATCGATTGCTCTCCTAATCATTATCGGATGCACCTCTCCGCCTCCTCCAACTTCAACCGCGCGATTGGAAATATCCAAACCGGAACTTCTCAATAAAATCAAAGGCGGCTGGGCGGGTCAGGTTATTGGCGTAACCTATGGCGGCCCCACAGAGTTTCAATTCAATGGAACCATGATAAATGATTACGTGCCGATTGAGTGGTATGATGGCTACATCCGTAAAACAATGACCGAGAGTGCCGGACTCTATGATGATTTGTACATGGATTTAACCTTCGTTGATGTGTTTGAGAAGCATGGATTAGATGCTCCAGTTTCGGCTCATGCTCAAGCGTATGCAAATGCAGAGTATATGCTCTGGCATGCCAACCAGGCGGGGCGCTATAATATTCTCAATGGAATAAAAGCACCACAATCCGGACATTGGCTAAATAATCCGCATGCCGATGATATCGATTTTCAAATCGAAGCAGATTTTGCCGGGCTCATGTCGCCAGGCATGCCTAATACAGCCGCGACCGTGGGAGATAGCATTGGTCATATTATGAATTATGGCGATGGTTGGTACGGAGGCGTTTATGTAAGCGCAATGTATTCGTTAGCCTTTACTTCGGACGATATATACTATGTGGTTAAAGAAAGTTTGAAAATGATTCCGAAAGAAAGCACTTTTTATCAGTGTATTAATGATGTTATTCAATGGCATGAAAAATATCCAACCGATTGGAAACAAACCTGGTTTGAAATTCAACGCAAGTGGACAAGTGAAGTGGGTTGCCCTGATGGAGTATTCGTTCCCTTTAATATTGATGCAAAAGTAAACGCTGGTTACATTGTTTTAGGATTGCTCTATGGGGAGGGCGATTTCTCAAAAACTATGGAGGTAAGCACGCATGCGGGTCAGGATTCGGATTGTAATCCATCATCTGCCGGAGGAATATTAGGCACATTGCTTGGCTATGAAAAAATTCCGGACTACTGGAAACTGGGTCTTGCAGACGCTGAGGACCTTGACTTTAAATACACCACCATGTCACTCAACGATGCCTATCAGCTAAGTTTAAAACATGCTTTGGAAAACCTCAATAAAAATGGAGGAAGCATAGAAGGCGAAAAAATTATATTTCCTAATCAAGAACCTAAAGCAGTTCGGTTAGAACAATCTTTTCCTAATCTCTATCCCACATCACGTATTCGAGTTCGTCAAGACATTAGCACGAACTATACTTTTTCATTTGAGGGTGTTGGCTTTGTTGTTCGGGGCGAGGCAAAACCAAAAAATTCCTCAAGTTGGGATTATACCGGTGACTTCGCTTTTAACACAACTATTTCCATTGATGGCAATACGCCAGAAAAAATCGTTTTACCGGCTCGCTTCACCACACGCAGACATGAACTCTACTGGAATTATGAGTTGACTCCCGGTGAGCACACCATCGACATAAAAGTTTTGAATCCAACGCCAGACTTTTCATTGTATGTAAACAACATCCTGATTTACCAGAATGATCCATCCAAAAAATAATTGTTATGTTCATTATTGAGAGCTATTCCATTGCAGTTATCTTTTGCTTCATCACCATGCTTTGTTGGGGCTCATGGGCCAATACGCAAAAGTTGACTGCCGGAAACTGGCGATTTGAATTATTTTATTGGGACTATGTGCTGGGTATTTTAATTTTTACGCTCTTTCTCGCGTTGACGTTGGGCAGTATGGGAGAAAATGGTCGTTCCTTTATGGATGATATCAATCAGGCGTCAAATTCTAATTTAAGATCGGCATTTGTGGGCGGTATTATTTTTAACGCTGCTAATATTTTACTGAGTGCCGCTATTGCCATTGCCGGCATGTCCGTAGCTTTTCCTGTTGGTATTGGGTTAGCTTTAGTGATTGGTGTAATTGTTAACTACCTGGATGCTCCGGTGGGCGATCCGCTCATTCTATTCGCAGGTGTTGCTTGCGTTGCGGCAGCTATCGGATTAAACGCCTACGCCTTTAAAAGACAAGCGGCTGGACAAAAGCAAACATCTTCGAAAGGATTGTTGCTATCTGTTATTAGCGGCTGTATGATGGGCTTATTCTATAAGTATGTTGCCAACTCAATGACTATTGATTTTGCTAACCCGGAAGCGTTAAAACTAACCCCCTACACAGCTTTGTTCCTTTTTTCGCTTGGCATACTAGCGAGCAATTTCGTTTTCAATAGTTTACTTATGCGTTTTCCTATTACGGGTTCGCAAGTCAACATCTCCGAATATTTTAAAGGCACGAGTCGCAATCATTTGATGGGGATTCTGGGAGGAGGTATCTGGAGCCTAGGCATGTCATTCAGCATACTGGCATCGGAAAAAGCAGGACCCGCGATTTCATACGGTCTTGGGCAAGGGGCCACGGTGGTGGCTGCCATTTGGGGAATCTATATCTGGAAGGAATTTAAAAATGCACCTCCTATCGTTCATAGGATTTTAAATTTGATGTTGCTCTTTTATATGATCGGACTGGCAACTATAATTTTCTCGAGATAATAAATTGAATCAGACACATCAAAAAATAAATTCAACTTCATGAAATATATCCAGGCGCTTTCCGCGATTGTAATCGCATTAATGAGCGTTGGTTGTCAATCTCCCAAACAGGAAAAAGAAGCGCAAAATAAAATTCGGGTCATCTTCGATACTGATACCAATAACGAGTTAGATGATCAACACGCGCTAGCCTATTTGCTATTCAATCAGGCTACCTTTAAAATCGAGGCCATTACCATCAATACAACTTCCAGTGGTGGGGGCATTGAATTACAATATGCTGAAGCCATTCGTGTGCTTCAGCTTTGTGATGCAGACACACTGCCAGTATGGAAGGGCGCTGACAAGTCCTATCAGGAAATTCTTCCAACAATAGAGGCTGATCGCTATGATGGTAAGGATGCGGTAGATGCTATTATTGAAGAGGCGCACAAACCGTCAAGCGAAAAGTTAGTTGTGCTTGCGGTGGGTAAACTTTCCAACATTGCTTTGGCTATAGAGAAGGATCCAACAATTGCTGAAAGAATACGGTTGGTATGGTTGGGCTCCAATTATCCGGAATCAGGCGAGCACAATCAAAATAATGACACGATCGCTATGAATTATCTATTAAACAAGAACATTGATTTTGAAATGGTAACGGTACGCTATGGCAAACCCAGTGGCACGGATGCTGTGCAGATCACGAAAGAAGAGATTAATAAAACAATGCTGGGATTAGGTCCACACATTGCGAAACCTGTTATTGGGCGTCATGGCGGAGAGTTCTATTGTTTTGGTGACTACTCTATAGATTTATTTGAACACTTTACGATGAACAGCGATTTAAAAGCACGGCCACTCTTTGATATGGCTGCTGTAGCAATTGTAAAAAATAATTCATGGGCAACTATGAAAGAGATTCCCGCACCGCTTTTCACGAATGGGCAGTGGCTTGAGCGACCCGCTAATCAACACAAAATAAAAATCTGGGAAAACTTTAATCGCGATGCGATTATTACTGATTTTATTTTGAGCCTTTCTCAGTCAACAAATTAGGTAATGAGCTAAGAAATAAAACTGAGCCGAATCCAGAGCGATTTATTAGCTGAATGTTAGTAGAATGATAAATCGTGAATACTTCTCCATGGCTTTGGATGATGCACCTTTAGGAGATCCTTCGCTGATCTTGTGTAAGATAATAGAGAAATGCTATTTGAATTTTACGCGTTTGCTATTATTCTACTTCTGCGCTCTGGATTTGAACAAAACAAATTAATGGCTAAGCATTTTCTCAACTTCCATTGTTACAAATCGCGCTCGCTCTTCATAGTCACCTTTAACAAGTAAATATGGCAGATTCCTAGTTTCTAATTCTCTTTTGAAAATATCAAACAACTCCTTCCTTCGCTCTCCTAAATCGCGCATCCCATCGTTCACCCAAGGCACATCTATATCAAACAGAAAATATTGATCATAAATGATTTCCTTTTCCAACTCGAATAAGACTTGCGGCACACTGCCTAGATAATGGCGACAATAAATTTGTGTGGTGATAGCATCGGTATCGCAGAATAAAATTTTATTAGCTGTTCTTGTTTTCTCCTTAATACGATCCACATGCATGTAGCCTATCTTAATGATATCCTCAAGTGTAAAATCATTTGAAGTAACCACTTCGCGGGCCACTTCGGGCACAAATTCAGTATGGTAATAAGTCGCTAATTTTTGAGCTAGAAAAGTTTTACCAGTACTCTCTGGTCCGTAAAAACAAATCTTCTTTACAAAGAATGGTCGAACCGCCTTAGGAATAAACTTCCAGTACGCAAAAGGATTTTTTCTGATGCGGGTAGCGGAAACAGGAAATAGTTTTCGCTCGGGATCAAAACTTTTATGCTCAGCTCTTAAATTTTTTGCAAATGGAATTCCATACTCTTCAGAACTGAAAATAATGTCGATGGGAGGGTATACTTGGCGCATCCGATCGGCCCAGATTTTAGTTCGTTCATTTAATGACAAATCTTCCCGATCAAAGTCATCCACGATGCTGAACACTTTGATATTGGGTTGATCTTTAAAAGTCTCAATAATCCAGGAAAACCGAAGTTCGTCTGAAATAACATCGAACGCATTATAACTCATCGATACAATCAATTCATCGCAATGAGCAGCAGCAAATTCAATGAGTGAAATATGCCCATAATGAAGTGGCATGAACTTCCCAATGACCAATCCCCGTTTCATACAGTCTTTGAATAACTTTTATACTCTTTCATCCAATTCCATAAAGCAAAACTAGCTATGAGGGTAAAGATGAGATACTCAACTCCCAAAAATTTCGCCCCTTTTAAAAAGTAGAGATAGGTGGCTACCACATCAATGACAATCCAGATAATCCAACACTCCACTTTCTTTTGAATCATCAGGAAGGTAGTGATCACACTCATTACCAAAATAAAAGAATCGATAAACGGATAGGCACTCGGTAAATTGAAAAGAAGTGGCAACCATTCGTGAAGCTTGCTAGCCAAAGTCCCGACAAGGAACGTTCCTACTAATCCCGCAAGGAACAAAAACAGAAAATGTTTGCGCTTCATAAAACTTACCTTCAGTTCCTTATTCCAATCCGCTTCTTCCGTTTTTGGATTGCCCCATCGCCACCAGCCCATCAGGTTGGTTACAAAAAAGAAAAACATCAGAAACATATCCGGATAAAGCTGAATCTGATAATAGAAAAAGGCCGACAAAACCACATTAATAATACCGATAGGCCAACTCCAGATATTGGCTTTGGCCGATAAGGCTACAGCAATCAACCCCGCTATCACTGCGAAAAACTCCACGTAGCTCATGGCGTAACCCAGAACTGTAAAGAAGGTGTAATTGATGTCGAAGAATTTCAAACCCTATAGTTTAATGCAAACATTCTTCGTCTCTGTAAAGAACTGTAATGCTTCCCAGCCGCCCTCACGCCCAACACCAGATTGCTTCATGCCACCAAACGGAGTACGCAAATCGCGCAGCAGCCAGCAGTTAACCCAAATGATTCCGCTTTTAATTTGGTGAGATACGCGATGTGCGCGCTTTAAATTTTCCGTCCAAATAGTGGCACTCAGTCCGTAGGCATTTGAATTTGCATACTTAATGGCTTCTTCTTCTGTATCAAACGGCATGATGGTAACAACCGGACCAAAAATTTCTTCCTGATTTGTGCGGCAGGTTTGATCTAACCCTGCAATTACAGTCGGCTCTACAAAATAGCCATTCTCACATCGACCCGATAATGAAACTTGTTTTCCTCCACAAATAATTTCTCCGCCTTCACTTTTAGCCAACTCAATATAAGAAAGAACCTTATTCATGTGGGCTTCTGAAACCAGCGCTCCTACACGTGTATTCTCTTCCAGTGGATCGCCTACTATTAATTCCTTCGTACGCTTCACAAACTCTGCAATAAACTTGTTGTACAAACTTCGTTCAACCAAAATTCGCGAACCACACAAACAAATTTCGCCTTGATTAGAAAAGGATGATTGAATGGATGTGCTTACTGCTTGATCAAAATCACAATCAGCAAAAATGAGGTTAGGATTTTTACCGCCTAATTCGAGTGATAGCTTTTTAAACATGGGTGCAGCCGTAGCTGCAATTCTTTTTCCGGTTACTGTTCCGCCCGTAAATGAAATCACCGATACTTCCGGATGCTCTACAATTGCCTGCCCCACCTTGTTTCCCAGCCCATGAACAATATTCAAGACGCCCGCTGGTAATCCAGCTTCAATACAAAGTTTAGAAAATAAGAAAGCGGTCATGGGTGTAAGCTCTGATGGCTTGGCCACTACTGTGCAGCCAGCCGCGAGGGCTGGTGCTATCTTCCATGTAAATAAATAAAGAGGTAAGTTCCAAGGTGAGATACAACCCGCTACACCGATAGGAGTTTGAGTTGTATAGTTAATGGCTTCGCCTTCCATCAAGTGCGATTCCGTGCTTACATGCATGGAAGCAGTAGCATAAAATCTGAGATTAGCCGAAGCGCGTGGGATGTCCACCGACTTAGCCAGTTTAAGAGGCTTGCCTTGATCTGCACTTTCTGCCAACGCTAACTTGTCCAAGTCGCGATCAATCAACTCAGCAATTTTTAAAAGGATGTTTGCCCGCTTCGTCAACGGCATTGCCGACCATATAGGAAATGCAGCCGCAGCAGACTCTACCGCCTTGGTAACATCAGCACTGTCCGAGTCGGGGATGTTTCCATAAACTTTCCCTTCAGCTGGATTAATATTGTCGAGGTATTGTCCTGAGACCGGAGCAATCAGTTGACCATTGATATAGTTCAGAATATTCATTGAGTGTTTACTAAAATTATTTTTTTGTAATCATCACCTCAACACGCCTGTTGCGCTGGCGGTTTTCGTTCGTATCGTTTGGTGCTATCGGCTTTAAGCCCCCATACCCTTTACCTGAAATTCGGTCCTTCTTAATTCCCTTCTCAACCAGGTACGTTTTAACAGCCCCCACACGATCTTCCGAAAGTTTAATAAGCGCATTTTTATTTCCTATGTTATCGGTGTAGCCACTCAATTCAATCTGAATGGAGGAGTTCTCATTCATGATTTCAACGAGCCGATCCAATTCAGGAAAAGATTGTGACTTTAATATAGCCCGGCTCTGCTCAAAAAACACATTGTTTAGGGCAATGCTTTCGCCCGCTTCAATAGGGATAAGAAATAAGTCTTTCTGTAATTCTTTATACTGTATTATAGATCCCAGCTCAAGATTTTCATTAACCGATAGGTAGCCCATTGCCTGTGCTCGAATACCATAATTTTTTCCCTTTGTTAAGGCTATGCGATACGAGCCTGTTTGCGGATCGGAGATGGCCTCTCCAATTTCTTTTTGTGTTGATAAATCTTCGAAAAAAATATCTGCTTTTACTGGTGCTTTTGTTTTCGCGTTAAGTGTAGAACCGAGCAACAATACTACGGGATCGGGCTTGATCGCATTCGGTAATTTTATCCGCACGAGATCGGAGGCCCCAAACGAATTTCGATCACTCACCATATACGCGTAATCTGCAGCTGCCGAAAGTGTATAATAAGCATCAAAGCCGAAAGTATTTATCTCAGGCCCAAGGTTCACCGGTTCACTCCATTGAGTCCATGAATCTCCCATTCGTTTACTCATATAGATATCATATCCGCCATAGCCGGGCCGGCCGTTGCTGGCAAAATATAGGGTGCGACCATCAGCAGCCATAAAGGGTGAAATCTCATCACTGGCTGTATTGATCTGCACTCCCAAATTAATAGGCTCCGACCAACTACCCTTGCCATCTTGGACGGTTACGTAAACATCTTTCTCCTTATTTTCAGGATGTTCGTTGTAAAAAACATTTTGTTTCAGTTTAGCCGTAAACAAAAGTGCCTTACCATCTGGAGTCAAATTGCCTTCCATGTTTTTTGATTCGTTCTTAAACCGAACGTTAAGGTATTCGGGTGCGGACCAGCCATCTTCTGACTTTCTACGAACCTGAAATCCATCCAACTTGCAAAACAATAACATGTTATTATCTGCGCTGACCGCTGCCAGGTTGTTGGCTTGCTTATCGTTAATTGCCGCACCCATGTTTTTACTTTTCGTCCAGGTAACGCCATCGGTGCTGGTAGTAATCCAGATATCTTCACCATCTTCCTTACCACCTATGTTTTCGGGGGAAAGTTCACGGCCAAATAATATCATTCTACCATCGGTAGTAATATGCGGCCCCAGATCATCGTAGGGTGAGTTTACCTCTTTACCTAGATTTTCCTTTACCAGGCCCGAACTAAGATTGGTGGGCAAATTAATTTTTATATCCTGCCTGAAAATAAAATTATCAATCTCAAGCACCATATCTGTGTAATTGATGAACCCCATCTTCATTCCATATAAAGGCAAGATACTTGTGTTGGCCACCTCTACGTTATTAATAAAATAATACCAACGCCCCTCCTTTTGTTCTATCTTAAGGGAATTAGCTTCCCCCATCGGTTTTATTGTTTTATACGCGACCCATTGATTAATCTTTTCTCCTTTTTCAGGGCTTTTGATTTTATAGTTTCCATTACAGGCAATAACAAACTCATGATATTTTCCTATACCGCTATCGCCCCACAATAAGCCCAATCCATTATTATCACTTCCCGATTTCTGAACAAAGGTTGCCTCAATCGAAAAATCTTTTTTGTTATCCATAAACGGATTGATGGTAACAAAGCGGCCGTTGTCTTTTTGTGTTGTACGAATTACATATTTACCGCCTTCTACTTGCATGGAATACGTTTCTACGCTTCCTGTCCACCAGCCATGGGCGTTCGAATTAAAGTTGTCGTTAATTACCACAGCAGGCTGAGCTAAACCCACCGTAGCGGAAAGGATAAATAGAATAAGTATGTATTTGCGTATCGAAATAGACATGGTATGACTCTGTGAACTTACAAACTTCCGGTGCGCCCGCCATCGACAGGAATATTTATTCCATTTATATAGGCCGCAGCCGGGGAGGCAAGAAAAGCAACAGCGGCCGCCACTTCATGTGGCTCACAAATCCGGCCGGCTGGCACTTCTTCAACCATTAATTTTTTCTCCTCATCATAGGTTCTTCCGGATTTTACAGCCTTACTTTTAATTAGTGAATCTAAACGACCCGTCATGGTTGAGCCCGGTAATACATTGTTTACCGTAATCCCAAATGGAGCCAATTCAACCGAAATTGTTTTTGCCCAGTTAGCTACAGCGCCCCGAATGGTATTAGATACTCCCAAACCTTTCAACGGAATTTTTACTGAGGTTGAAATGATATTGATGATTCGCCCAAAGGCAGATTGCTTCATGCCCGGTACTACGGCTTTTACCAAAATCTGATTGCAGATTAAATGACTATTAAATGCTTTTATAAAATCCTCGGGTGATGCATCAATCGCCAATCCGGCAGGCGGTCCACCTGTGTTGTTTATCAAAATATGTACAATGTGATTGCTCACGAATTTATCAATCACACCATTAAGCTGGTCTGGATTACTGAAGTCGGCCAATAAATAATCGTGTTGCTGCGCGGTTGGTGTTGGCAATTCCTTCACCACAGCTTTAAGGGATTCTTCGTTACGTGCCAATAAAGTTACTGTTGCACCTAATAAGGCCAATTCCATAGCCGATGCTTTACCAATGCCCTGCGTGCTACCGCCTACTACCGCTCTTTTTCCGCGTAAATCCAGATTCATACAATGATTTTTAGTAAAGATAAAAGAACATTAACTTTCCTATATAAAAGCGAGTGATTTATGGAAACGATTTACAAAAATTGTCAGAGTTGCGGTATGCCATTGAAACGCGATACCCAAGGAGGCGGAACTGAAGCCGATGGATCTAAATCACCCATGTATTGCTCCTATTGCTATCAAAACGGAAAGTTTACTCAACCCGACATGACCCAAGACGAAATGAAAGCCTTGGTGAAGGTTAAATTAAAAGAAATGGGCTTTCCAGGAATTATGACTAGTATTTTTACCCGCAATATCCCTAAACTTGCCAGGTGGAAAACGCATGAGTAATTTTTCTTCGAATCGTACCTATATCTAATTAAATCTCAACAACCCATGGCTATTCGCAAACCCTTTAATTTAAAGAATTGGATAACAGAAAATCGGGATCTATTAAAGCCACCTGTTGGCAATAAAAATTTATATGCCGATGCCGGAGATTACATTGTCATGATTGTGGGCGGCCCCAATGCACGCAAAGATTTTCACTTCAACGAAACCGAAGAACTATTCTATCAACTGGAAGGAAACATCAATGTTCGGATTCAGGAGGATGGTAAGGCGGTAGATATATCCATTAAAGAAGGTGAAATGTTTTTGCTGCCTGCCAATGTGCCACACCGGCCCGAGCGACCAGCGGGATCAGTAGGTTTGGTAATTGAGTGTAAGCGTCCGGAACAAGATGTGTTAGATGGGTTGCAATGGTATTGCGATTCGTGTAATACTAAACTGCATGAGTATCGCTTTCATCTCGAAAATATTGAAAAAGATTTTTTACCCCGCTTCCGCGAATTTTACGGATCAAAAGAATTACGAACCTGCAAAAGTTGCGGCTCCGTAATGGAAGCAGACGCACGGTTTGTATAACCTGCAATCATCTACAAATCTTTAAAAGCACTCATGAAATATGAACCCACACTGGCTTTTGCCAGAAAACTAGATACACAAGATTCTTTAAAAACTTTTCGTAATCAATTTCATCTTCCGAAGGTAAAAGGAAAGCAGGCGATTTATTTCACGGGTAACTCACTGGGTCTACAACCAAAATCCGCGAAAGTGTTTATTAATCAAGAGTTGGAGGATTGGGCCGCGTTGGGAGTGGAAGGACATACCCATGCCAGACGTCCTTGGCTCTACTATCATAAGTTTAGTAAAAAAGCACTCGCACAATTAGTAGGTGCCAAAACTTCAGAAGTTGTTTCCATGAATCAACTCACGGTGAATTTGCATTTGATGTTGGTGTCGTTCTATAATCCTACCAAAACTCGGTATAAAATAATTACCGAGGCCGGGGCTTTCTCTTCGGATCAATATGCCTTTGAATCGCAATTGAAGTTTCATAATATCGATCCGGCTGTTGGATTGATTGAACTTAAGCCTAGAGTCGGTGAGTTTACTTTGCGTACCGAAGATATATTGAAGGCAATTGATGATAACAGAAATGAATTGGCACTTGTCATGTTTGGTGCCGTTCAATATTACACAGGCCAATTTTTTAAGGTGCGGGAAATTACAGAAGCTGCCCATCGGGCTGGCGCATACGCGGGCTTCGACCTTGCACACGCCATGGGCAATGTACCGTTACAATTACATAGCGAGAATGTTGACTTTGCCATATGGTGCAGTTATAAATATCTTAATTCCGGGCCAGGTGGTATGGCCGGTGCTTTCATTCACGAAAAGCATGCGAGTAATTTTAAATTACCAAGATTTACCGGATGGTGGGGCCATGACGAACCCAACCGTTTTAAAATGCAAAAAGGTTTTGTGCCGATGAAAGGGGTGGATGGCTGGCAACTCTCCAATTATCCTGTCCTCTCCGGGGCCGCCCACCTCGCCTCGTTAGAATTATTTGAAAAGGCAGGAATAAAAAATCTTCGGAAGAAAAGTATTCTACTAACATGTTTTCTCGAATACCTGCTAAAGTCGATAGACAACCATTCTCAACATTTTAAAATTTTAACACCTGGTGTAGTCGGAGAACGTGGATGCCAGCTTTCAATCTTGATGAAGCGGGATGGAAAAAAAGTCTTTAATAAAATCACTAAAGCAGGAGTAATAGCCGACTGGCGTGAGCCCGATGTTATTCGCATCGCTCCTGTACCTATGTACAATACTTTTGAAGATGTCTTTCGCTTTTATGAAATTTTCAAACAAGCATTAAATTAGTAGTGACAACAAAGTAACTCAGCCGCCTATATTCTGTTATGACAAAAACTAAAAAAATTGCTATTGCTGGAGCCGGTCTGGTGGGCTCGTTACTTTCCATATACTTAGCAAAACGCGGGTACTCCGTTACTGTTTTTGAACGGAGAGGTGATATGCGACAAAGTGGCTATGAAGGCGGGCGGTCTATCAATCTGGCCTTAAGCAATAGAGGTATTCGAGCTCTTGATGAAGTGGATGTTGCGGATGAAATAAAAAAAGTGACAATCCCCATGCATGGAAGAATTATGCATAACCGGCAAGGCGAACTCACCTTTCAACCGTATGGCAGCGAAAGACAATTTATTAACTCGGTATCGCGTAGTGCGCTTAATATCGTTCTCATGAACAAAGCCGAGTCGCTGGGCGTTGATTTTCAATTTGATCAAAGGATTACTCATATAGACCTTGATAAAACATCCTTAACAGCCCAGAGTACAAAGTCAATGCTAGATAGTAAGCAAACTCAGGACTATCGACTATGGACTATGGACTACATAATAGGAGCCGATGGCGCCTTCTCTGCGGTGCGCAGTGCATTTCAGATAACCGATCGGTTTGACTACGCACAAGATTACATCGATCATGGCTACAAAGAGTTGCATATACCTGCCGGAAAAGCAGGAAGCTTTCAATTAGAAAAGAATGCTTTACACATTTGGCCTCGCGAAAGTTTTATGATGATCGCGTTGCCCAATCCGGATGGCAGCTTTACGTGCACGTTATTTTTTCCATTTGAAGGAACCCCTTCATTTAGTCAATTAAAAACAGATGCTGAAGTGAGTATGTTTTTTGAAAGTACCTTTCCGGATGCCGTACGTTTAATGCCCACGTTACTGGAAGATTATAACACAAACCCAACTTCTTCGTTGGTGACTGTTCGTTGCTACCCATGGGTAAAAAATAACACCTTATTAATTGGTGATGCGGCACATGCGCTCGTTCCTTTTTATGGCCAAGGTATGAATGCCGGATTTGAAGATTGTCGGGTGCTCAATCAACTTCTTGACATTCATTCTGATGATTGGACGAAAGTATTGCCGGAATTTCAGCAAAGCCGAAAAGTAAATGCGGATGCTATTGCCCAACTTGCTCTTGACAATTTTGTTGAAATGCGAGACCTCGTTGCCGATGCGGATTTTCTATTGAGAAAGAAAATTGAAGCCCGCTTGCATCTGCTTTATCCCACCCGTTGGATACCCTTGTACTCGATGGTCACATTCTACGATTCCATGCCTTATGCCACAGCACTCGAAACGGGGAGAAAGCAGAAAAAAATTATGGATGAAGTAATGAAAACTTCTAACCTAAAACAGAAGTGGGAGTCCTTAAATTTTGAAGAGATTGTTAACAAACTTAATTGATCTGCAAATCAATTACCGGTTAAGTAGTTGAGAAGAATATTTTTCAATACTATCTCCATCCCAAGGCAAGGTTAATTTTATCCGATCTTTTCGCTTATCAATACTTTTTAGGTACGCTTTATCATAATAGGTTAACAGAATCTCGATTACTGAATGCATATCTCCTTCTGCTAATTTTTCTTTTGCATGATTGTAATGCTGGCCACCTAGCTTCGTTACAATTTTTCCCATGATAGTCAGAAACTCCTCGCGATTGGTACTTCCGTATTCATTCACTAAGCGTTGCACACGAACTTCTTTACTCACATCCATTTGCACCAATGGACTTACCGCCATCTGTTGCCAGAATTCGTTGGGCAAAAATATTTTTCCAATCGCTATCGATTCATCCTCTACCCAGATTCTCTTAGTAAGATCAAATGACAAAATTTCTTCAAAGAGTTCGTTTTGAAATTGTTCAGTACTGGGTTGATCTGGCATGAGAAGGCCCCCGAAAGCCGAACCTTTGTGGTTTGCTAAACCTTCCAGATCTAATACTTGCTCTCCTTTTGCTTTTAATGATCGTAGCACTTCACTCTTGCCGCTACCGGTACAACCTGTAAGTAGCATCAATTGCATCGGCTGCATAAAGGAATCCAAGGCTTGATGCCGGTACGCTTTGTATCCGCCTTGCAAGGCATGCGCTTTCATGCCAGCCATCTCTGCAAACCGACAAAAATTATTTGATCGCATACCTCCGCGCCAGCAATGCACTAAGAGTTCCTTTCCCGCAGATATTTTTTCCGTTTCCGTAATGATGTCAATCAGTCGCGGGCCAACCAACCGAAAGCCAGTCTTTATAGCTTGTGATTGTCCTTTCTGTTTATAATCCGTTCCAACAGCAACGCGTTCATCATTATTTAATAATGGAATATTAATTGCCCCACGGATATGACCGGCCAAGAATTCCCCTTCAGACCGAACGTCAAGCACCGGCAACTCTTTTCTGAGAGATAAAAATTCATTAATAGAAACCGTCATCGTTCAAAGTTGGCGAACGGAACTCAAGTTAACCAAGATTGGCTTAATTAATCGTTAAAATTAACAGTGATGCTGCTGGCAATACCAATCCGAAATCCATAATTCAAATACTTAGCATCGCCAAAGGCTGCAGCTGCTTCCAGGCGGAAGATTCGCAAAATGCCATCAAGGCCGTATCCCACTTCTGTATAGTTTTGTGACGTGGGGCTCGCTAAATAATTAACGAAGATGTTTTCCGTAATACCCGTTACCCGAATTAACGGAAACTGTGTGACAAGAAATTTGCGGAAATGATAATGGGCATTAGCTGAAAAATATTGATTGGACGTGCTGTATTTATAATAGTCCAACAAACGGAAACTCCCAACCGGATCGGTCGTTACAAACGGGCTCAGATTACCTGTAAAATGTTTGTAATCCATAAAGTATAAATTATTCGCAGTCAAAAATTTACCAGCCCATAGCGCAACATCTAATTTTCCTCGGATTCCAACATTTAAGGTGTGCTTAAAGCCAAGTTCCACCTGATCGAAGGTCACTTCGCTTTCAGCCACTCCGGAAAAACCTTTTCGGTAGTTGAAAGTAAACAAGGGCGAGGTTCCACCTACCCGCGACTTGCGTCCATTGTGGATACGATATTTTTGCCAGGGTCGGGCATCAAAACTTACCAGGCCCACAAAAGCTCGATTCGGCTCAAAACTAGTATCCGTTAATTCCAAATTAACAGGTGCGTTGGGTGTGTATTCATCCTTATTGCTCTTAAAGAAAGTATAGTTGCTCGTATTAAATAACTCTGACCTTCTTGCCCACGACCAATTGGTGCGGAAGGTGTACTTGTCATTTATGCGTTGGATATAATTAAGCTCAAGAAAATTACGTTCATACAACTTCATGTAGCTGTCGCCTAAAAAGAGCGAGGTAAACGTATTGACTAAGTGATGAATAGGTTCGTCAGAATTAAATTGCTCTACGTATTGCCCACCTTCAAGCGTTAGTCGTTTATTCTTAAATCGATAATCAACCCGTAACTTGCCCGTCAACTTCTCGCGCGAAAATGCATAGCGCGCTATCGGACTTATTTCAAGCCTCGATGTTTGCGGCCGCTTGTCTTTATCCACACTATCCCGTTTCACCCAGCGTTTATAAAAACTAACGCGATAGATCAGATTGAATCCTTCCACGGTATTAAACCCACCATAGGGTGAATGAATTCGGAAGTCAGCCGTTTTTCCAATTCCATAGGTATCGCCTGTTAATATATCCCAGGGTTGAAATCCCTTTTTGCTTTTGCTGGAATTTCTTAGCGTATCCCCTTCGTCCTTCTTGCGCTGTACTTGCGTAAGACTGTCATCAATGTGATAGCCGCGTTGTTCTTCCTTGGTGAGTGGCGTGGGGCGCATGTCTACCCAATAGGTCGAGTCCTTTTTGTAGGCCAATGAATCGACAGAATAAGTAGTCTCTGAAATTACTTCGGGTGCTTCTTGCTCATTGGCTTCTTCCTTTTCATACTCTTTAACTAATTGTCTTAATTCCTTTCGCGTTACCTCCTTTCCTTCTTTCAATCGTTCCTGTAAATCCTGGCCCTTCTTGCTAAAATTTTGTTCAACTTTTTTCGCTTCCTCCTTTTCCACCTTCTCATCAATCACGGTCATCTCCACCTGAAGGTCGGGGTTCAGTGTGATTACATAATCCTTCATCGTTGCCAGGTACTGACCTTCAAATTCGAAACCAAACACTTTGCCGTCTACTTTAAATTGTTGCGACACAGGCAGCCACGCTTTATCTTCAATAGGTGTGTAAAGTTGATTGATGTTGAAGTTGATTCCCATTTTCGTTGCCTTCATATCCAGACTGTGGATACTCCACCAGTCTTCTACGATATAAATCAGTCCTTCAAAAACGTTATCGCCACGCGAACGAGGCGTAACTTTTATTTTGCTGATCTCATATTCTCGATCATGAAAGGAACCCAGGTATTCGAATCGATAGTAAGAAAAAGATTTTGGTGAAAGAGGTGAAACTGTTTCGGCAATCTCGGGATGGTAGAAACTTCCAAATATATACGAGTTGGGCGATGTGTTTTTACTATCCCCATTTGTATAAACCGCAATTACTTTTTCTTCAAACTTATAGGGTCGGGTATATTTTATTTCGCTCACCGACTCCGATATAAATACCCGATCTTTTGTAATGCCTTCCTTCTCTAAAGCTTTCTTAGCCATCCAGGGATAGTCCGTCAGTTGACCTTTCCCCTTTATATAAACCTTTGCCGAATACGCATCAATTTGTTGCGTATGATACTTTGCCTTTGCAATGGCCTTGCGCATAATGGTGTAAGCCGGATCTTCTTTTCCAGCCCGGATAATTACATTCTGCAATACCACTACTTGCTGCTTTAGCGTCAGGTTGATTTCAATAAAATCCTCGCCCACATCCACTACGCGGGTAATCGCTTCATAACCTAAATATTGAAACAGTACATCATAACGACCCGGGGCTAATTTGACTTCGTATTTACCTTCAAAATCAGTAGCGCTGCCGGTACCGGTTTGTTTTACGAAAATGGTGGCGTAAGCAAGTGGGCCGGCATCTACGCTTTTAATAATTCCGCGAATACCTCCGGCTTGCACAACAGTGATCAAACAAGAAAAAAATATGAAATAAATAATTCTCATTAGCGTGTATGACGCAATTCGCTCCCTAATAGTTGTCTCAATCACAGATTTACCGATAAAAATCTTTTTGACGAAGCATAACCTCTACCGATTCAGGAACGAGATAACGGATCGATTTATTATCCTTAATACACTGACGAATATAGGTAGCCGAAATGTCTAAAAGAGGAGCTTCAATCATGCGCACGTTAGGATGACGCGTAAGTTCGGAATTTGTTACATGAGGACGCGGATAAACATATAATCCAAACTCGTTAAGGATGTGTTCGTGGTTTTTCCACTTGTTAAAGTTGGTAAGATTATCTTCTCCAATAATCACCTTAAAATGTTTGCCTGGAAATTTCTCGGTTAAATGGGCCAGGGTATGAGCCGTATAACTAGGCTTGGGCAGATTAAATTCTACATCCGATGCTTCCAGCTTGTAATGATCAGCAATAGCAGCTTTCACTAAATCATAACGATCAAATTCGTGTAACAACCCTTTACTTGGCTTAAAGGGATTTTGCGGAGAAACAACAAACCAAACTTTTTGCAGATCGGTATTTTCGGCCATTATATTGGCGATGATCATGTGCCCAATATGAATGGGGTTGAAGGAGCCAAAGAAAAGGCCTATTTTTTGTTGGGTGTCCATGTCTAAGGTCTTGCCCTAAATTGATCATAGAGAATTTGAGCTTCCCGTAAGGATTTATCTAAATCTTCATTAACCAACACTACATCAAACTTATCCTGAAACGACATCTCAAATTTTGCTTTAAACAATCTTCGCGAAAGACTTTCTTCACTCTCCGTGCCTCTTTCCATAAGTCGTTGTTTCAAAATTTCGATGGTGGGAACCTTAACAAACACCGCCAGTGCTTTATCACCAAAATATTTTTTAAGATTAATCCCCCCTTTAACATCAACATCAAAAATTACATTCCGTCCTTCACTCCAGACACGCTCGATCTCTTCCTTTAAAGTGCCATAGAAGTTTCCGGCATACACTTCTTCCCATTCAATAAATTCGTCATTATCAATTTTCTTTTTAAAGTCCTCGGGGGTTAGAAAATGATAATCCTTACCATCCTGCTCGGTTCGGCCACGCCTGTCGCGTGTTGAGGCAGAAATTGAAAACCCGAGATCAGGGTTATTTGCTAAAAGATGCTTGACTATGGTTGTTTTGCCCGAACCTGAAGGCGCTGAGAAAATGAGTGCTTTACCGGCCATCAGGAAGCCTTATTTAGACTGATCTGATTTTTTATTTGATCTACAAGTCCGGCTGGCACCGAATCTCCACAACAGCGGGTTTTCAAAAGTTCCTTTATGGTAATATCCAGATCGTAAGTCTTAAAGCAAGGCGCGCATTTATCCATATGTGATTTAAAATAGGCTTGCTGCTCGGCTGATGCTTCACCATCCAAAATCAGCTGCAGCATTTCCATACACGATGGCTTCTTACCGTCTGCAAGAATAAAAGGATTGACCTGGTTTGTCATAACTCTGTATTTTTATAACCCATAGATTTGGCGTATTGACTTAGTTTTTCTTTGAGCAGGTTCCGGGCCCGGTGTAAGCGGCTTCGTACTGTACCGATCGGTATATCCAGAATTTTTGCCATCTCTTCATATTTAAACCCTTCCAGGTCGCATAAGATAATTACAGTTCTAAAGTCAACGTCCAATGAATTTAATGCGTTGGATATCTCATCGCCAATCATGTCCTTCAACGACTCAACACGTAAATCGGGTGTAATTTGCCGATCTACCTCTTCTGAATTATAATATGCTTCAACTTCCTGATAATCTACCTTCGAAGGCTCTTTGGTCTTCTTCCGATAATCATTGATAAAACTGTTTTTCAGAATTCGAAACAGCCATGCCTTTGCATTAGTTCCTTTTTGGAATGATTCTATAAACCGGTAGGCCTTTAAATAAGTGTCCTGAACCAGATCTTTGGCATCGTCCTGATCGAAAGTAAGCCGATACCCAAAATTGTACATGGAATTAATATGTGGAAGAAACTCATTATTGAAGATATCATTCTTCTCGGTAGGGGTATAACTTTGCTTTGGCGCTTCTTCCATGAGAAGTAAAAATAACTAAAAGAATGGAGATAATGAGAGGCTGAATTGGCTCAAGAAAACCCAAATACTTACTGCCCTCTATTTAAATACTCGCTTGATTTTCTTCCATCGAATTCTGGAGAGCGCAAGAAAGGTTGAGATTCGCTCGCCCAAGGTTGGCTCTAATAATCCTGACTTGATAAAGATAGTATCACTGCGGTCTTTATACCATACGATGTAATTTTCCTTCTGCATCCATTCCTCAATTTTTTTGATAAATGGATTTACATAATACTTTCCATGGGTTTCAATCGAAATCACATTTGGTCTGCTTATCAAATGTTTAATAACATACCACTCGCCCCCTTCAATATCCACACTCAGTAAATCAATGGTTCCATCGTCAATTTCTGAAAAAACTTTACAAGGAACCTCAAAGGTATTGGTCTCATTTACCTGGTATTTATCATTCACAATTGCAGGACTTACTTCCAGTTGGGTAACAAACGTGGACGCAGCAGCCTTGGATAATTTAATAACACCAGTGGTGTCCCAAACGGCCACCGGCTCAACGTGCACAGAATATCCAGAAAAGTATTGCCTTATCTTTTCTACGGTATCCGGATCTGCCTCCACTAAAGTAGTGCGAATACCATCTTTTATAAAGTTGATAACGTTTGACGTTTCAGGAAGGTAAACACCCACCTCGCACACATGATTAAAATTGAGGTTACGATCTTTTAATCGTGTGTAAATTACTTTGATGTCTTTTGTATTCATCTATCAAATGATCTTATAATTCTTATACTCGCCTATTCGATAACCAGTCCACTCTTCAATTTCATTTAATATCCTATGTCGAAGGGATACTTTGGACTTTGAGGGATCATAAACGAAATTCCAATCTTGCTTGCTAATTATTTTCTGCATCAACTGAGGATGGCTTCCCTGAAATACTTCCAGTTTGTCAATCTGGTTAAAGTCAAAATCTTTGAGTTTACTTACTTTGTCCTTGAGCGCTTCTCCTTCGTGCCAGAATTGTTGAAAAAAGATGGTTTTGTCTTTCATTAGTTGTGGGGATCGCACAAAATTGTAATGATATACGGGTACATCAATCTTTTTTACCCGCAACTTTTCTCCCAGCTCGCCTATTTCATAAGCCTCATGAGAAGAAAACTTTCTAAATCCCTGTGAGTCCTTAAAGGCTCTTATCAACGAGTTTCTTCGAAAAGCTCTTATTTCAAATCGGTGGGCTTTACGACCTGTATGAATATGATTAAAGTCCCCGTGGAAATTTAGAAAAGGAAATAACAGTCCCTCCACGTCTTGATGTCTACTGTACCGTACAATATAATCTTTAAGTTTCGCACAATCATTCTCATGAATTACTTCATCAGCCTGTATGTGAATTACCCAATCTCCATTCATATTATCCAACCCTATATTGGATTGTATTGCAAATAATTTACCGCCCGACTTTAAACTCATATCCCAAACAGAGTTTACGATTCGTATTTTTTCCGAGCCAAGGTTTTCTATTGCCTCAACGGTGCCATCGGTCGAATCACCAACAACCACTACAAATTCATCAACATTAGGTAAAACAGATTGTATGGACTCTAAAAATGGATAACCCATTTGGATTCCATTTCTAACATAAGAAAACGCAGTAATTGTCATGTGGATAATTTGATGAAGCAGCCTCTAATTCTTTTACAACTTGTTTTTTGATCAGCGCTAATTTATCGAGAATAGTACATCAGGCGGCTCCTAAGAACACCAACCTCCTGGGTCTTTAATCTTCTTTAATTTAAAATCAAGCATAATATGGTTCGACATAACGAATAAGCCTATATTTTTGTAAAAATAAGGAAACCTGAATGAATTCTTTTTCGGTTGTAATCATTACCCTAAATGAGCAGGATAATATAGCTCGATGCTTAAATTCTGTAAGTCAAATTGCAGATGAAATAGTAATCGTTGACGCCCATTCAACCGATCGAACTAAAGAAATAGCCCAGAGTTTTGATGTGAAATTCTATGAGCGGGCTTGGGAGGGATTTTCAATTGCCAAGAATTTTGGAAACAATCAATGCACCAAAGACTGGATTTTATCAATTGATGCCGATGAAGCGCTTAGTGAAGAATTGACCCACTCCATTAAAGAATTAAAAAAGAACCCCATAGATGCAGATCTGATCACTTTAAATAGGCTGACAAATTATTGTGGCCATTGGGTACATTATTGTGGGTGGTATCCTGACCGTAAAAGAAGAATCTTTCGGAGAGGCAAAGGAATTTGGGAGGGAGTTATTCACGAAAGCCTCTATTTTAAAGATCCAATTACAAACAAACATATAGTAGGTGACCTGCTGCACTATTCGTTTCCTTCAATCTCCAGCACCATTCAAAGGTTGGATCGTTACTCTGAAACTGCCGCAAAAGAAATAGTTGGGAAAAGTAAAGTCACTTTAATAATCTCCATGATTTTTAACCCTTGGTTTACTTTTTTTAGAATATATTTTCTTAAGCGAGGATTTCTAGATGGTTATTATGGATTTGTAATTTCCACGCTAGCCGCATTTTCGAATTTTCTGAAGTGCGTGAAAGCACTTCATTTCAAAAAAATAGGATTAGAAAAAAAATAAATTGCTATCGATTTAAGTATACCAGATCCGGCCCCATCTTTATTTTCCGTTCAATAAATTCACTGAACTGATCTCGTACCTCCTCCACCGAAATAGATTCAATACAGGCGCACGTAGTACTTTTACGGCAAAGGTTGCAATCTTTCTTTAATGCGAGATATGTGGCCTTACGACCAACGGGCATCCAGCGCCCAGGGTGAATGGGACGCATCGGTGAATACAATCCTAGCGTATATACGCCTAATGATGCGGCCAGGTGTAACACTCCTGTACTGCAGGCCAACAAGCCATCGACCTGGCCGATAAAAGAAGTTAATTCTTCTAAATTGAGCTTGCCTGTAAGATCGGTAACATTTGGATGGTCGAACAGCTCTGGTTTTTCTTTTCGAATCAAATCACCCTCGGCTTGCAAGCCGGTTATAAAAATTCGATAGGATGATGCGGGAAGAGATTTGACTAATTCGTAATAACTCGATAAGGGCCACTCGCGTGCACTTCCTTTTGATTTAGGATGAAGGATCAGGTTAAATCTGTCATTATCTAGATGAATTTGTGAAAAATTATTCTTTATCGGTTGGAGGCCGTAATAGGGAATTAACTCCGTGGTATCGATATCAATATTAAGCTTAAATGGCTTGAGAAGTTTAAAGTTGAGCTGGCTCTCATGCAGGTTAGACTTTACGCGCGTGAACCCCACAAGGTGATTACAATACATCCAATTATACCACCGGTGGGCAGTAGCCACACGATGCCTGATGCCTGCAAATCGTGCAATTTTTGCAAGCTGTCGATCCGGGTAAACAAAAATGATTGTATCGGCACTAACCGCGGCTAATTTCCTGGCGTCATTAATCAACTCGTCTTTATCTAAAAACTGATCGACAAAAACACATCGATCAATAATGGGTTGCGTATACTTTTTACCTATGAAGAAAATTTTAAGGTCGGGGGTAATAGATTTCAAATAACCCAGCATGGGTAAAGTGAGAATTACATCGCCCAAATTATCGGTGCGGCTGATTACTAACCGCTTGCCCATTAACGCCCGATGATTGGCCTCGTATAATTTTGCATACTTATAAAACACATGGTTACTCACTGCCATAGCAACCATGAGGCCTTCAAAACCATCCAGAAAACCGCGTTTTATAATATAGCTTTTAAGAAACGCAAAGGCTGATCGAATAATAATTTTACCGACTGAACTTGTTTTCCTGCCTACACTCTCCCGGGCAAATATCTCCGAGTAATTCTGAATTTTTGAAATCGTCTCAGACGAATCCGTATAAGCGCGATGTAGAATATCACCTTTCAGGTGCATAATCTTGATGCCCCCTTTGATGATAACCATGTCATGTGGATTCTCACCACCCCATAACCCTATTCGCCTGTTCCAGAGGCGTATCTTCTGATCGGGATACCAATTTCCATGGCGAATCCATTTACCACCATAGTTGGAGAGTCGATTCATTCTATAGGCTTCGAACGGCCAGGCCTCCTTTACCTCGAGAATGGATTCTGTTAATTCTTCAGACAAATATTCATCGGCATCAAGCGAAAGGACAATATCATGGGTGGCTTGTGTAACCGCAAAGTTCTTTTGATCAATATGGCTCTTAAACGGATGCTCCACCACCCTAATGCCTTTCTCAATACAAATCTCTTTTGTACGGTCTTTGGAAAAAGAGTCTATTACGACAATCTCATCGGCAACAGCTATCAAAGAATTTATGCATCGTTTGATGTTTCGCTCTTCGTTATAGGTGATAATAACTGCACTTATCTTAACCATGTTAACTCAATTCGACCCTAATTTCCTCTTTAATACTAATGTTACCAAAAGTGTAAAACATTTATCCCGATAATCCGGAGGTTACTGTCAGGATTCATCGGCCCGAAGGGCAAAATTGTGATTCATGAATGACAAGTTTGGGTTAAAGGCACAAAAACCCGCAAAACTTCTAAGTCCTGGGGTTTTTGTAGCCTTTTGAAGGATTATCGAATAGCAATGGTATTAAGAGACTTAACCATATTTATAAATTCAATGCGGTACCCTTCCCTATCATTACCCTTTGCATTCTGTGCCAATTGAAGTACATCCTGGTAGTTGAACTCCTTTACATACTCCGAATCTCTTAGCAACATGCCTAAAGCAGCAACCGCAGCGGACCATCTGAAATTTTCAGAAGTCTTGTTGAGCGCAATACTATTATCCACCAGTGGATGAACAATTAATTTGCTTATAGCGCCATCGGGTTTTTTGTACCGAAATTTAACCGTTAAAATTTCCCTTGATGAAGATGAGGTTGTTTCTACTTTAGGCTTCTGATACTTCAAGTCATCAATTTTTGAAAACTCACTCTCCACGCCAATAGGTATAATTTCGTAAAGGGCTGTAACGGAGTGACCCGAACCAAGTTCACCCGCATCTTTTCGGTCGTCATTAAAATCTTCATCCTGTAACAACCGGTTTTCGTAGCCAATTAATCGATATGCTTTTACCCGTGTAGGATTAAACTCGATCTGAAGTTTTACATCTTTCGCGATCGTAAAAAGTGTACCTCCAAATTCATTCACCAACGCTTTTTGCGCCTCTAAAATTGAATCGATGTAAAAGTAATTTCCATTACCCTTATCGGCCAGAATTTCCATTTTGGAATCTTTATAATTTCCCATGCCAAAACCAAGCACCGTAAGAAAGACTCCTTCCTTCCGCTTTTCTTCAATTAGTCGCTCCATACCACCATTGCTTGATTCGCCCACGTTAAAATCACCATCCGTTGCCAGGATAACCCGATTGTTTCCTTCCTTCATAAAATTTTGCTTTGCGATAGCATACGCCAAATTTATTCCTGCACCACCAGCCGTTGAGCCTCCGGCTTCCAGATTATCCAGCGCTTCAAGAATCGTTTTCTTATCCACTCCTGAAGTAGACGGAAGAACTAAACCGGCTGCGCCTGCATAAACAACTATGGCAATGCGATCTTGTTGGCGCAGTTGTGCTACTAACATTTTAAACGATGTTTTTAAAAGCGGTAACTTATTCGGATCGTCCATAGAACCTGAAACATCAATTAAAAAGACAAGATTGGTAGGAGGCAAATTCTCCTTCGCTATATTTTTACCTTGCAAACCAATGTGAACAAGTTTGTGTTTCATGTTCCAGGGGGCTGTGGAAATTTCTGTGGTGATAGAGAAAGGATCTTCTCCGCCAGCTGGCGGATGTTCATAATCATAATCAAAATAATTAATCATCTCTTCAATACGAACCGCATCCTTTGGTGGCTTTTGTCCGCCCGAAATAAAGCGTCTGACATTACTGTAAGAGGCTGCATCGACATCAATTGAAAAAGTGGATAAGGGATTTTTAAGCGCCTCGTGAAATATGTTCTCACTAATACCATCATACTCCTCGGTATTGTAATTAGGCTGTTGCCAAAACTCCGCCTCCACAGGAGCACCATACATGGCATCTTTCTTGATTTTCCCCATACCTCTTATACGAACACCAGCAACGGACCCATTTAATGATTTATGCTCTTGCATCTCATCCCCTGTAATTACAACTTCGGACAACTGAGCCACATCTGAGACCATCGCCACATCAATTCGATTTGAAATTCCTATAGAAACTTCCTGCGTGGCTAATCCGATAAATGAGAAAACAAGTGTACCTCCTTTGGCAGGAACTTGCAGAATATAATTTCCTTTATAGTCTGTTACTGTTCCTTTTGAGGTACCCTTCAGGATAACATTGACCCCCGGAAGGGCACTTCCATCTTCCGAAGCGGTTACTTTACCAGTGATCGTTCGATCCTGGGCTGAAAGTGTACCTCCTATCAGAAGCATGACGATCAGACTTAAGGCAATCTTTTTCATAAGCATTGAATTTATTTTTTGATGCTATGATTCAGACTACTGTCGTTTTCCATAAAAAACAATTAAAAATTTTAACTTAAGGCTTTGCAAAGGTTTTGACGGACTTAGAATTATTAGCCCAATACAAAGAAAACGGGGAGTTACCGCTGCTAGGCGAGCTCTACACCCGATATCAATCGCTTGTTTATGGAGTATGCTTGAAGTATTTAAAAGATCGCGATGACGCGAAGGATGCAGTTATGCAGTTGTTTGAGAAACTGATCCCGACTTTAATGACCCATGAGGTGGAGAATTTTAAGAGTTGGCTATATGTAACGGCCCGTAATCATTGCTTAATGCAGATTCGAGCCAGAAAGAGTAAATTCACACAGGAATTTTCACCGGATTTTATGGAAAATCAATTGCTTCTGCATCCGGAAGAAGAACCCGATCTGGAAGGGAACCTAACCAAATTGGAAGATTGTATAGAAACATTGATCAACGAGCAAAAGCAGTGTATTCAACTCTTTTTTTTGAAAGAAAGGTGTTATAAAGAAATTGCAACCGCTACGGGGTTTGATTTGAATCAGGTGAAAAGTTTCATTCAAAATGGGAAGCGAAATTTAAAAATCTGTATGGAGCGAAATGGATAAGTGGGAAGACGATATCAGGAGATACTTTAACGGTGAAATGTCGCCCGAAGAACAGCATGCTTTGGAGAAAAAAGCCTTGCGTGATCCATTTTTGGCGGATGCTTTAGAGGGTGCCGGGCTAATTACATCTAAAGATTTTACGAACGATTTAAAAGATATTGACACTGAAATTGAAAGAAGAGTAAATGAACGCGAAACGAAAAATTGGCAAGTAGTAGCTTCTAGGGCTCCATCCGCTGCAGAGTTCCATTCTATTGATAAACAAAGTACAGAATCTACCCCTAACCAAAGAAAAAATAATACATGGGCTTGGCCTCTTCGGATTGCAGCTTCGGTTGCCTTTTTGGTAATCGTATACTATGCTGCTATCCCATTACTCCAAACAGAAGATAAAAAGCTCGTTCAAAGTGAATCCATAAAAACTGATGAATCCGTTGAAGAGAAAAAGAATATCATTGACTCTAGCGTTCAAGATAAAAATCTTGCCTTAAGCGAAACGAAACAAGAGAGTAAAATTTCTGGGGAACGTAAATCGAAAAAAGATTCTGAGTACGCAGCCGTAGATGAAGATCAAATTTCATCTGGTGCAGCTGCCCCATCTATAGCATCAGAAGCAGAAAAGGAAAACAAAGAAATTACTGAGGAGAAGGTTGCTGACCTTGTTGAAGAGAAGCCCATGATTGCCTTAGAAGCACAAGTAGAGATAAAGCAAGAATCTGCGCAAGCGGCACGATCTGAAGATATGGGTCGCAAAAAGATGTCAATTGCTCAGAAAACAATTCAGGGCAAAGTACTTTCTGCAGAGGATAATACTCCACTCCCAGGCGTGAATGTAGTTGTTAAAGGAACAACCACGGGAACAGTAACCGATATGCAGGGCAATTATCAGATAGTAAGCAATTCCAACGCACCAATCTTAGTCTATTCCTTTATCGGTTTAAAAACAGAAGAAGTCAAAGCCGACAATCAAAGTGAATTGAATGTCAAACTTGAATCTGATGTAGCTCAATTAAGTGAAGTAGTCGTAACCGGCTACTCTTCTTCCGGAATCGAATCGAATCATCAACCCATCCTTAAACTAGCTGAACCTGTTGGTGGACGTAAAGCATACGATCAATATCTAAAAAATAGTTTGCGCTATCCACAAGAAGCGTTAGCAAGTAAAATAAAAGGTAAAGTAACTATTCAGTTCACGGTCAAAACAGATGGCTCTCTGGGTGAATTTAATGTACTAAAAGGTTTGGGCTATGGATGTGATGAGGAAGTGGTGCGTTTAGTTCAGGAAGGACCCAAATGGCAACCCACTACGGAAGATAATGTAGCGGTGGAGAGTGAAGTAAAGGTGCGGATGAAATTTGCACTCCCTAATTAATTAGGTGCTGGCAAAACTACCAGCCTGAAAATTACGCAAGCGGCAAGCCAATATTCTTTCACAATTCATTATTCTTTATACTTTTAGGGAATTGTATAATCCAAATTTATACCCCAACCCATGAGCCTATTTATCAAAAAACCACTCGAACAAATGATGTCCCAAGCCGGTGACTCAGATAAAGGCTTAAAACGGACCTTAGGGGCTGGTAACCTGATAGCCTTAGGCATTGGGGCAATTATCGGGGCTGGTTTATTTGTGCGAACTGCCGCTGCTGCGGGAGAAGCTGCCGGTCCGGCCGTGGTGGTTTCCTTTCTGATTGCGGCTGTTGGTTGTGCGTTTGCTGGCCTATGCTATGCTGAGTTTGCCTCTATGATTCCTATTGCTGGTAGCGCTTATGCCTATGCCTACGTAACTATGGGCGAGTTTATAGCATGGATTATTGGATGGGCTCTGGTGCTGGAGTATGCCCTTGCATCCGCTACCGTGTCCATAGCGTGGAGTGAGTATCTCAATAATTTGTTGGGCGGAGCCATACCCTATCAATGGTGCCACTCCCCTTTCGAAACTTCACTGGATGGGGTAAGGGGTATCATTAACTTCCCGGCCTTGGTTATTTTATTGATTCTCACCATGATCTTAATTAAGGGAACGAAAGAGTCAGCCAACTTAAACGCAGTTATCGTATTTGTTAAAGTTGCTATCGTCCTCTTATTTATTGGAATTGGCTGGAGTTTTATAGATACATCAAATTATACTCCTTTTATTATTCCTCAATCCAGCCCAGATCATGATACCTGGAATAGGTTCGGATGGGGTGGTGTATTGGGTGGGGCAGGTATTGTTTTCTTTGCCTTTATTGGTTTTGATGCCGTGTCAACAGCAGCCCAGGAAGCGAAGAATCCTAAGCGCGATATGCCCATTGGTATTTTAGGATCATTAGTTATCTGTACAATTCTTTATGTATTGTTTTCTTATGTACTAACCGGTGTTGCACATTGGGATGAATTTAACACAGCCGGAAAAGAAGCATCAGTAGCCTTTGCAATTCAAAATCATATGCCTGGCTATGGATGGCTTGCTACGCTGATTACCGTGGCGATCCTGGCGGGGTTTTCTTCCGTTATTCTCGTCATGTTGATGGGCCAGTCACGCGTTTTTTATTCTATGTCAAAAGATGGATTAGTGCCCAAAGTATTTTCAGAATTACATCCAGTACATCGTACTCCCTTCAAAGCAAACTGGCTGTTGCTGATTTTTGTTGGGGCTTTTGCTGGCCTCGTACCCGGTAGTGTGGCTGGTGATCTTACCAGCTTTGGAACCTTGTTCGCCTTTGTATTAGTGTGCATTGGTATTTGGGTCTTACGAGTAAAAAATCCTAGTGCCGTAAGGCCTTTTAAAACACCACTGGTTCCGTTGGTTCCAATTCTGGGTGTAATCGTTTGCTCTGCCATGATTTTCTCGCTCAGTACAGAAACTTTGATCTCAGCACTTGTCTGGATGGTGGTGGGTTTAGTTATTTACTTCGTTTACAGCAAGAATAACAGCAATCTTAGAAAAGAGAAAAAGAGCTAATAAATTATTTCATCACTGATGGTAAGGGTTGTACCGGCTAGTTGAGTCCGGTACCTTTGCAAGGGACGCCAGGCAGGCCCTCCGGTTGGGATGCCCTCTTCAAAATCGAAATTTGATTTACAACATGGATCAATCATAAAGAGCCTGGAGCTGTCTATGTTAACCGTGGCACAGGCCTCGTTGGGGTGGTAAGAACAATTGCGCTCGTAAGCAAAATAGGTAGAAGTATTTACCCTGTAAACAATTATTCCCCGAACCCCACCTGTACTTAATTCCTTCGAACCGCCATCGGTTCTTAGATTGATATATTCGGGCAAATTCAAATTGATAACTATGTCTGCAAAAGGCACCAGGGGTATGGGGTCATCATACATGTCGGGGGTACACGCGAGAAGTAAAATAATGAGTAAATAGATTTTACTTTTTCGAATAATCATAAAAACCTTTACCTGTTTTCTTACCTAAATTCCCTTCTACTATTTTTTTATACTGTATGTCGCTGGGTTTAAACTTATGGGCTTTATCAAAGCCCTCATACACAGAGGTTGTAACCGCGTAGTTTACATCCATGCCAATCAAATCCATTAATTCAAAGGGTCCCATTCTAAAACCAGCCGATCGCATCAAATTATCGATTGCATCAAACGAAGTCACTTTATCTTCCAATACCTTTAATGATTCCACATAAAAATGTCGGGCTACCCGGTTAACGATAAAACCGGGAGAATCTTTTACTTCAACAGGAGTTTTTCCAAGAGCTTTTGCAAAATCCTTCATTAGCAGAATCAATTCCGGATTTGTTTGAGACCCTGAAATTACCTCAACCAACTTCATTAGGTGTGCTGGATTAAAAAAATGTAATCCAATGCATTGAGAAGGGTTTTGTAAAGACGCAGCAATTTGTGTCACTGGAATGGATGATGTATTGGTTGCCAATATTGCTTTTCCATCATTTACTTTTTCTAGTTGAGCAAAGAGGGTCTGCTTTACCTTAAGATTTTCAACAACCGCCTCAATAATCAGATTCGCGTGCAGAGCAGAAATATTCTCAACCAAACTTATTCTTGTCAAGGCGCGATCACAATCCTGTTGACTAAGTTTCCCTTTGTTCACGGATTGCTCCAATGATTTTTGAATCTGATTTAGTCCTGCGGTCAGAGCATCTCTATTAACATCAAAAAGAATCGTTTCGAAATTTGCCAGCGCACACGAAATAGCAATGCCTTGCCCCATGGTGCCCGCCCCCACAATACCTACTTTAGAAATCTCAGAAAGTTTCATAAAACGATCGGATAGATTTACATACATACACAACTTGCTCCCGGCTAAGTTCAGGATATAAGGGCAAGGAAAGAACTACATTTTGCAAATGAGCGGAAACCGGAAAATCAGATTCTTTGTGATTCAGGTAACTATAGGCGGGTTCAAAAGGTAATGCCTTCGGATAGTGAACTAGCGTCTGTATCTCTCGTTGAGATAAATATTCCTCTAGCTGTTCTCTTTTTTCTGCCAATACAACAAACAAATGAAAAGAGTGAATTGTATCTACGCGAATTTCAGGCAATGTAATTCCGCTTATACCGGTTAAATCTGAACTATAAAGTTGGGCCAATTCAATGCGCTTTTTTGTCCAGACGGATAGAAGAGGAAGCTTTACATTTAGTATGGCTGCCTGTATCGTATCGAGTCGACTGTTGAACCCCTCCATCAGGTGTTCGTCCTTGGATAACCCTCCATGATTCGCTAGCCGCCTGATCTTGATCGCTAATGATTCATTATTCGTGATTACACAACCCGCATCGCCATAAGCACCTAAATTTTTTGTTGGGTAAAAACTGAATACCCCACAATCACCAACAGCACCAGCTACTACCCCATTCTCTTCAGACAAATGTGCCTGAGAGCAATCCTCTATTATTGAAATATTTTTACTGTCACAGAATTCTTTAATTCGCTTTATCTCGGCCACCTGCCCATAGAGATGAACAATAATTACAGCCTTCGTTCGGCCTGTGATCTTCCTTTCAATTTCTGATGCGGTGATCGTATAATATGCAGGGTCGACATCGGCAAACACGGGCTTGGCTCCTGCCATTGTTATTACTTCGGAAGTTGAGATCCAACTCCATGCCGGAGTAATCACTTCATCTCCCGGGCCTACATCAAGAGCTTTAAGCGCGAGGAAGAGTCCAGCCGTACCATTTCCCAAACCGATGCAATGTTTCACTGAGCAGACATCCGCAAAGTTCTTTTCGAATAATCGAATCGGCTCACCTCCAATAAAATTCCCTGAATCCAAAACAGAATCAATCGCCTGATCAATTTCAGGTTTCAGATTTCTATATTGACTCGTTAGGTTTGCGAAAGGAACTTTCATTGAGTTTTAAGCCTTACACAACCGGCTTAAACTGTTTCAAAAACCGGATGTCATTTTCAGAAAAAAGACGGAGGTCGTTAATACTATATCGCAACATGGTGATTCGCTCGATACCCATTCCAAAAGCAAAGCCTGTGTATTCTTCCGGGTCAATACCACAACTCTTTAACACATTGGGATGTACCATTCCTGAACCCGCAATCTCTACCCAACCCGAGTACTTGCAAACATTACAACCTTTTCCATGGCAAATAAGACACGAGATATCGATCTCGGCACTTGGCTCTGTAAACGGAAAGAACGATGGCCTCAAACGGATTTTAGTTTCCTTACCAAACATCTCCTTAGCAAAATGATAAAGCGTTTGCTTCAGATCTGAGAAACCCACATTTTTATCTACATACAAACCTTCAACCTGATGAAAGAAACAATGAGCCCGCGCTGAGATTGCTTCGTTTCGATAAACACGCCCAGGCATGATAGCTCTAAAGGGTGGCTTTCTATCCTTCATTAATCGAATCTGCACATTTGAGGTATGCGTTCGCAATAGCATGTCCGGATTCTTTTCTATAAAGAATGTGTCTTGCATTTCGCGTGCCGGATGATTCTCGGGAAAATTAAGAGCTGTAAAATTATGCCAATCGTCTTCAATCTCAGGGCCGTCTTCCACATTGAAACCTAAGCGCTCAAAGATTTCAATAATTCTAGAGCGGGTAAGATTAAGTGGATGCTGACTACCGGCTTTGTTAGGGGTAATCGGTAGCGTAAGGTCAAGATCAGTCGTGGTTGCCGTGGTTGCGGACTCTAAACTTTCCTGTGCGGCTTTAAACTTCTCTTCTGATAATCGCTTCAAATCATTGAGCGACTTTCCCATCAATTTCTTGTGTTCTGCTGCTATTGTCTTAAGGTCTTCGAACAGCGAAGCAACAGCACCCTTTTTACTGATATATTGAAGACGATAGTGTTCTAAGTCCTCCTTAGTTTTAATCAAGAAGGAATTTATTTGTTCCTCAATGGACTTTATTTTTTGCTCCATTCAATCTTTTAGTTTGAAGTATCCTCAAGGTGTAATTTATAATCAGGCATACAGCCACGATTATTGTCAAAATTACAAGGTCACCTTGCTTCCGCAAAAGTACGGCAATCGCAAGAAAAAAGATACTAATGAGGGCTATTGAAATTACGGATCGGGCGTGATCAAACCCAAGATTCAAAAACTGGTGATGTAGGTGATTCTTGTCGGCCTTAAAGGGGGACTGGAGTTTCCTTAGGCGTAAAATAATTACCCGTAACGTATCGAAAATAGGGATGATAAGGACGCAGGCTGCCGTAGGGACAGAAGAAGTGAATTTATAGATCGAGATGTTGGGAAGGGCGTGGTTTGTTCTAATAAATTGAACTGTCAGGTAAGAAATAAGTAAGCCTATCATAAGCGCCCCGGTATCGCCCATAAAGATTTTAGAGGGCTGCCAATTAAAGTAAAGAAAAGCCAACAAGGCCCCTGAGAAACAAAATGCGATAAGCCCAACGGCACTGTTGCCAATAGCAAAAAACCAGGTTCCATAAAATCCAAGGGTAATAACCCCAATGGTTCCCGCTAAGCCATCTAATCCATCAATTAAGTTATAGGCATTGGTGAGTATCACGATCACAAATAGACTGATTAGCAAACTGGCCCATTCAGGAAATACAAAATCTCCAAATAGGCCGTAAGTGGATTCAAGAATAGTGCGATCCAAAAGGACCAAAATAAGGACTGGCAAAAATTGACTGTATAACTTTTGCTTTGGAGTTAGAGCAAGAATATCGTCTCGAAGACCAATGATAAACATTAAGGCAATGGCTATAAAAAAAAATCGCAGGTTAATCCAATCCTGAAAAGACAAACACATGAGAAGAGAAATTAATGCGCCTAACAAAATTGCGATCCCCCCCATGGAGGGCTTAAAGTCAGAATGAATTTTATGGCTCCCCGAAGAATCAAACAACTTCCATTGTTTCAATACCTTAATAAATACAGGAAAGAACAAGAAGGAGATCAGAAAGGAGATGGCGGTATAGAAGAATATTCGGATGATAAATCGTTACATTAAAGTTAATAAGCTTTTTCGCTGCCTCGTAAGATGCTTATGATCGTAAGGAAGATAATTTTGATATCTAACCAAAAAGTCCAGTTTTCAATATAATAACGATCAAGACGAACCCGGTTTTCCATTGCTTCAAGAGTTTTTGTTTCGCCTCTGTAACCCATGCATTGGGCCAGGCCAGACAATCCGGGCTTAACATAATGCCTGGAGGTTAAGGTGGCAATTTTTTGAGCAAAATCTTCATTTAGTTTTATGGGGTGGGGTCTTGGGCCTATGAGAGACATCTCGCCTTTAAAAACATTTATGAATTGGGGAAGTTCATCGAAACTACTTTTTCTCAAAAACTTACCCACTCTTGTTATCCGAGGATCATTCTGAGTTGCCTGTTTAAATTCAGCATCTTGTTCAAAGCTCATTGTACGAAATTTATAGCATCCAAACGGATGGTTCTTTAGACCATTACGCAATTGTATAAAAAAGACAGGACCTTTAGAATCCCACTTTATAAGAACTGCTAACAAGGGGTAGAGCCATGAAAAAACGGTTACTAGAAAGATCATTGAGAAAATTAAGTCAAACATTCTTTTAATAATCTGGTTACGATACTCATCTAAGGGCAAAGTGGCTAAATCAAAGGCGGGAATTTGATCATACTTATCAAATTGTATGGCCTGATTTTGTGGAGTTCCTCCAGATATAAGCTTAACCTTTATGAGGGAGTCTAACCCAAAACTAACTAACTGCTGAAGTTGAGTAGTACTTGGATTATCTACACAATAAAATATTTCATGTACTTCATTTTTTTTGCAAAATTCGGTTAGTCGATGCAGTAGTTGAGGATTGGATTCGTGATCAAAATAACCACCAAACCGATATCCCTCTTGAGAGTTTACTAAATAATACTTTCTAATCCCTTCAGATAACCCATTACGCCCAATTAAAATATAATTTCTAAGTGGAATATCTTTGATGAAGAGCCTCCGCACGAAAATTATAAACACTTTCCACACGAAGAAAAGTGGAATAAAAAAAGAGTAAACCAAAATTATCTGTGTGATCGAAAAACTCTTTTTGAAAAAGACCACTAAAGAGAAAATGATAAGAACATGAACAAACAAAAAGGCAATCTGACTCTTAAATATCTTAGACACAGACCATCCCTTACTTAAACTGTAAGGATTAGATACAAGCACCAAAAAGATCCAACCAATATTGCTGAATAGAATTAGATACAATTCGTTGTTGCCCGCTGTGTCAAAATAAATTCCATCACTGACGCCAAAGGAAAGAACGATTGCCAGATTTAAAAAAAACAAGTCGCTTATAAGGAAAATAAATTTAAGGAAAAGACTCATAACTAAGGCATAACAATTATCAAGTACTTAATGTGCTTTCTTCGCCTAGAAACAATTTGGGCTTAATCAAGTAATACTGTGTGATGACAAGTTGATGACAAAACACAAAAAAAACAACACCTTGGAATCGTCCCAGAAATACCTCGGTAATACCATAAATAATGAATGGAAAAATAATAAGTATCCCTAAAGAATTTTGAACCTTAAAAGATAAATAAAGAGGCCTGCATATAAGGATACATAGAGCCAGCAAACCAAAAATTCCGTTTGAAAAATACAGTTGGATAAATTCATTATGAGCATTATAACTCTCATCTGCAAAGAGGGTCATTCCCTGTGCTTGATAGTATTGATTTAATATGGCTTTATAATCCCCCGTTCCAACGCCAAATAATGGGTTTGGGTTAGCCCGAATAGCAGCTTCCCAAAGGATAAATCGTTCCCAATAGTCAGTGCCTTCGCTAGAGCCCATTAATGAACCGTTTAGATCAAAATAATTAACAAATAACATCACTAACAAAAGAAATACTGAAAACAAGGCTATCCATCTATTTGATCTTTCCGTTTCATTAAATAAAAATTTGAGAATGAAAAAAGATAATACAAATAGCAATCCAATATAAGCTGTTCGGCTAGCCGTGAGCATTAACATTAGGAACATAAAAAAGATACCCACTATTGTCACTTGCCTGGATATCGCCAATTGGTTTGAGAACAGAGAATACAGTAATAAACAAATTGCAAATGAAAGGTAGTACGCAAAATAGGTAGGTTGGAAACCAATCGGAGTGGTAAGGTCGTAGTAGAGAAAATGACCTAATTCATGATCATGAAAGAATGAAAATAACGCAAAGGAAAGACAAATAGCAGAGGCTGTTAACAATCCTAAAATAAAGGCTAACCATAGATTATTTAATTGCTTTGAGTTAAGCTGAAGACTACTAACGATAATGGGTATGGCCAAAAAACTAAAATTAGTCTCTAATACCCGAAGTCCCTGTGTCAGGTCTGAAGTGTAAAGAAGTCCAAGAATCAGAACTGACATATAAATCAAAATATCCCATGAGTTTTTAAATAAATTAGAGAGCGTAAATCGATTTAGGCCTAGGGATAAAGTAAGCACAAACAAGATTAGAAGAATCCGAACGCTAAAATATTGAGATAATGGAATAGTGAAAACAAAGAAATAAATTATCCAATACCGATATGTGTCTCGAATTTTCAACATGCATTTAAATACCATTAGCAGCCCACATTCTTTTTGTCGGTTTCTTTGTTTGAAAAGCTTTGAGCGATAAAGAAAGAGCTGAAAAAAGAAAAGAAAACTATTCCCTTGTTCAGCTCAAGAATAGACTCAGTTAAAGAGCCTATTGCAATTAAAATTACGAATGCTAAAAATAATGGTTCATTTGCTTTAATGGCTATTAAACCTGGTAATAATAAACATGCTAAAAATACAGATAATCCAATAACTCCATATCCTATCATCACTTCAAAATATTGATTATGAGCATTGTATTGTAGGTCATCATAAATTAATAAAGGCCCATACTCCTTCTCAATATAGCACTTCTGTAGTTCATCCTGTGTATCTCCCCCTCCAACACCTACAAGGAAATTTTTCTTTATAACATCCAAACAACAATCCCATTGTAAAAATCGAAGTGCCCTTCCTCCCCATTGCTTATCAATCGAATATTCGCCTTTGTAATTTATGGCTTCCTTTAATCTATCTTTTACATTAGGAAAAATCAGGGCTGAACTAAAAACAAACGATAAGAATAAAATCACAATTAAAGCAGTTTGTAGTATTCTTTTCTTTTTAATACCATAAATCACTAATCCTGTTACAATTATTACGGTGAAAGCCAACATTTCAGTTCGAGCTGATAAAAGAATAAGAAACAAGCCCATATAAATAATGCCAATTACACAAAGTGAATTTTTCAAAAACGAAAAATGTTTAACCCTCTTTAACCAGTTTGATATAAAAATGAAAGTCGCCAAACATATGTACATGGCTAAATAAATAGGGTGCATCGCAATTATGTCGGTCAATTCGTAATAAAAAAACACATCAGAATTGAGACTCAATTTATAACGCCATACCGCAACAAATAGACATATGATTGACGCAGCTAAACAACCTATTAAAAATCCATTCAATATTTTACTAAAATATTTTCCATTCAGATTTGATGACCTAGCCAAAGCCAGAGGAAATAATAAAAAGGTAATTTTCTTTTCGAGATCAAAGAATGCTTGATTAAAATTGCTTGCGTAAAAAAGCCCTATAATGTAAAGCACATACAATAGGCAAAGTGGCAAAAACAATTTTTTAAATCCTTGTGATAGAGATAATGGACTACTTAAAGAGTGAGCAAACAATAAAATAGCCAGTAGATTATTTAGCTTTAAAGCAACACCAAAAGGCATAGTAATTACTATACCTATCAAAAGAAAATAATTCAACTCATTCCATTTTCTTTTATACCAATTCATTTTTGATGCTTAAAAATGCCTTTTATAAAATCCTTTAAGATTAGATAAACAAATATTGAATTCGTTGATAAGTATCTTTTCCACATTCTTTTGGGTTCTTGGATTAATCTAAAAGCCCATTCGAGTGAATATTTTTGCATCCATAATGGTGCCCTCCTCACTAATCCTGCATAAACAGGAAATGCTCCACCTACACCTAATAGCACACTATTAATTAAAGGGGAATTTAAAGCCATCCAATTCTCTTGCTTTGGGCAACCAAGTGCAACAAATACAATATTTGCTCCTGAATCATTAATGATTTTACAGTAGTTGCTATCTGATAAATCTTTCATAAAAGGTGGGGAAAGTACACCTGATATTTTCAATCGAGGAAACTCAGTAGAAATCTTTTTGCTTATGAGTTTCAATTCACTATCGGTAGAGCCAAAAAAGAAAACACCCAAATTATTAATCTCAGCCATTTTTAGCAAATCGGGCATTACATCCATACCTGCTATTCTATCTTGCCTCTCGGAATACAAAAATTGAATTGCCTTCACAAGTGGCATTCCATCCGACAATACTAAAAATGCATTTTGTAAACGTTTCGAAAATTCAATACTCCAATAACCTTCAATCGTCATATGCACATTGGCAAAGCAAACAAAAGCTGGGGTTCGGGCTTTGCTTACTGAAATTATTGTTTCCAGGCACTGCTTATAATCAATTCGATGTAAATCCAGCGATATTATCCTTCTTGTTAGGAATTTTCGTGACTCAGCCATTCGTGTTAGTTTGATGTTGGATATTATTCTTAGTATATCCCAAAAAATATTTAAGCAGCAACAAACCAACAAAAATAGCATGAGCTACTTCCAGGTAATTCTCAAATAAACTTATGATTGCCAAAAAAACAATTACAATTGCGCATGAAAACGAATAAAACCTACCCAATAGATTTGAGGATGATAAACCAATTTTTCGCAGACCAAATATTTCGATACCAACAAGCACAATTAGTAAGACAAAAAATAAAAAACCAAATTCAATTATGATTGATAACATTGAAAAAAAAGGTCTGGACATGGTCGAATTCCCATACTGATCTGGATTCGTAGCTACTTCATACCATTTGGGATAGATGTATTGATCGAACGCTTTGCTCGAACGAGCAACCAACACTGGAAGTTTAGTTGGATTGGAAAAATCTCCAAAATACTTGCCCGTCCCAATTAGGCCTGCTCGACTTTCGTATTGACCAGGTCCTAGCCCAACGATAAAAACAAACGGATATTCCTTTGGCAATTGAGTTAATGAACTATGGGCCACTATCGCCTTGGGTGATTCAAAGTTTTGAATTTTACTATAATAATGGGATATTAAGGAAAAGTTTTTAGGTTGAATAATGATTGTGAGCGAAAAAATACAAAGAGAAAACAATCCAGCTAGGACAAATTTTTTACTATAAACAATATACGTTCTTTTAAAGAAGAAAAAGATAATGGCCATGGCCAACACTATCGCAATTAAAAGATGCCATACTGAAGCAAGTAATATGGCAACAACTCCTATAAAACAAACCCAAAGATTTCTTTTATTACTAATTGCATAAGGGACATAAAAAATCAAGAGCATGATTAAGTTGCATGTATAAATTTGATTATTGAAATTACCTCCCGGATTAAGGAATGAAAGTGGATTCAGAGATCCCTGAACAACATCCCCAGTGGACAAATCAAAATTAACACCTGCTGTTAGTGTAAATAGAACTACTTGGACTATCCCCAAAAAAGATTCTACCAAAATTACCAACTTGATTAATCTAAAATATTTAGAAATAGATTTCGGGTTTCCGACTTTGTTAGGGAGTACTAAGAAAATCAAAAATGAACCGTATGTGAGAAAAGATAAAAAAGCATTCTGAATAATAAATTTTTCGCTAGAGAAGGAATAAAGCACTGAATAAAAAAATAGAAAAAAAAGAAAGATAAGAACAATTAATACTGTTCTGATTAAAGTACTACCTGATCTGGAACGCAGAATAAACCAAAGTACAAACAGGAATGGCGCGATATACGCCATCAGTTTAAAAGGAAGCCAACCTATTATAAGAGAAAAGACAAAGCCCTCATAGTAAGGATCTTCATAATTGAACAATCTTGATGATTTTATGGCAACTGACATGCGCTTTTTATAAAATTAAATTGAATACAGGGCATGCTCAATATTCTCATAATACTTACTAATAGTGTAACGTGAGCAAAAAATATCTCTTGACGTATTCCCCATTTTAGTTCGCAATCCCTTATCCCTAATAAGTATTTCTAGCCTGTCAGCTAAAGCTACAATATCTGGTTTTGATATTAAAAATCCATTTTTCCCGTCTTCCACAATTGATGGTATTCCTCTCCATGAAGTTGATACAATGGGTAAAGAAAAACAACATGCTTCTAGTAAAACTACTGGAAAGCTTTCCGCTTCATAAAAACTCGGAAAACAAAATATATCAGAAGATGAAAAAACCTTAAATTTATCCTCTCCAACAAGCACTCCCATAAACTTTACTATGCCATTCAACTCAAAAGCATCAATAGCATTACGCACTATTTGTTCAAATGAATCTGATTTAAACTCACCAACAAAAATAGCGCTAAATTCAATTTTTCTTTCTTTCAAAAGCTTGCATGCCTTTATCATTCTTAACACCCCCTTTGACTCGGATAATAAACCGACATATAGCAATACAATTTGATTATCATCCTTTTTTGGATGATCGATGAATTGCGTTGCGTCTTCTATTCCATATGGAATAATAAATTCTCTTTTTACCTTCATCAGTAATGAGTCATTTGTGCTTAGGACGGAAAGTCTAATTCCCAAATCAGCATGAAAGTAAGCTTGACGGAACAAAAGTCTTAAAGGTGCATTCAAATTCGGATACAATTCTGAGGTTCCGGCAGCATGAAAATGAAAACATACCCTATTAAAAAACAAACGAGCTATTACAAGCAAAATCGCGTCTCTGTAAAAGGCTGTCTTACTAGGCCCTGAAGGAGGATAGTATAAAACATCAATTCCAAACCGAAATTTATAATAGATAATAAGCAGCACTACCTTTATCAAATGAAAGGCCTTTAAAACACTTACATTGCCCGTTTCATTTATACTTTTTGAAAATGCCATTCTCACATGAAACACCTGAATAGTGTTATACACACCATCGACTATTTTCTTAATCATTATAGATTGGCCATTGTGTGGTGGAGGAGTCTGTCCTACGATTAGTATTTTCGGCTTTTTACTAGACATGATTGTTTAAACTAAAGAATACTGATTTTGCATTTGCTTGATGTGAGTAAAACTAGCATTAAAACTAATCTTCTATAACACCTCAGTTATTGCTTGTTCATATTGCGGGATGATGAACGGAGCATCATATCTTTTCTTAGTGTATCTTGCAATTTCCTGACTATTAATTTTTAATTGAGAAACCGCGAATATAGTTTTTGCCAAAGACTTAATGTCTCCGCTTGTCACCAACCAACCATTTACCCCTTCTTCAATAATTTCAGCCATACCCCCAGGACTGTTAAATGCAACTACTGGCACACCCAATGCATTAGCCTCTATAGCAACATTAGAAAACGCTTCCGTACGCGATGAAATTACCAGCAAGTCACTATTCGCAATATGCTTATGAGGGTTTATCGTGTAGCCAACAAAAGAAATGTTTTCATCAAGGTTATACTTTTCTATTAAGGAAATAATATAGTCTTTATATCCTGGGTTTTCAGGGGTCTTCTCACCAATAATTGTTAAATGAAAATTTAAATTCTTAATAAGATTTAGAGATTCAATCAACAAGTCAAATCCTTTAACATATACAATCCGACCAACAGCAACTATATTAAATCCTGCCTTCTTTTCAGTAGAAATTTGCTCTTTTGAATTATCAAGAATTCGTTTCACCTCAAGTGGATTATTTATTACCCGGATCATTTTACTTGGAACACGAAAGTTTTTAATCAAATCATCTCTCATGTAAAACGATTGGCAAATTATAAGGTTAAACCGAGTAAAAGAGAATCTATAAAGGCCCCAAAGAAATCTTTTATACTTTGGATAATTGTCAATGAAGGTGCTCAATACAACTGCTTCGCGCGTTACATATTTAATTTTTCTCGAAAGAAAAAAAGAAATAATACCAACAAAAAGATTTAAATGATTAACATCAAATACAAACACCAAGTCTGGTTGTGTTCTTCTTATGACTTTATATATCCCCCATGCTGAATATCTTACTCTGGAAATTCGAAGATTAATCTTATGAACTTCATCAGGAACTGAGTCAAAAAAAACCCCCGGCTCAATTAAAACACATAACGATATATCAAATTTTCCCTTTGTTAAGTTCCTTAATAAGACGGATAGCACTTTTTGCGAACCTCCTAATCCTAAGTCTGGAATAAGAAATAAAAGCTTTGGTCTCTCGGGCATTTTACGAATTAACAGACTAAATTATTAAGCTAAAGGAATCTATTTGGTAAGATTTCTAATAAAACTTTTTGATTTTTTTTTAAAGGACTCAAAGTCCGAAAAGCCAACTCTTATTTTATACCATGTTCTTTTCCAAGCCCCTTTGTACAATGCTACTCTATAATTCAATAGTTTTTTCTCTCGGTTTAGTTGATCCTTATTTAAAAGAGAAAACAATCCATCATTATACTTACCATTTATTTCTGCACTTTCTGTGTTAGGATTGATCAAATACTTCCAAACCTCTAAATGCTTTATAGCATAATCACTCCACGTCCAGCTTGAAACTGAATGGACAAGCATACTTCTTTCGGCTGCAAGTGATTTAAAAACAGCAATAAGATCCTCTAATGAATTAAAGGGATGGGTAATTCCTCTCTCAGCATCTAAATGGAATCCCTGAGGGGTCACTATGGTTTTTACTCCTGCTGCAAGCGCATCAATTGTTCCCATTGATCCTTCATCCTGCCCCATGTACAGGTAATAATCAAGAGATGGGATAAGGTTCACATATTCCTCGTAATTAAAATCTGAAAAATAAGTTACCTCAAATCCCTTCTTTTGCATGGCAGAGATAATTGACTCCCAGCCAGATCCCATTATTTTAAATCTAAAAAGTTGAGGTGAGATATGTTCTGATAGTTGGGCAAGTAAATGTTCGCGCTTACAACCATCCGGCTTCACTTGACTTGTTATTCCAATAATATAAGGTTTCACAGTAATAACACCATCGTGCGCGGGATTAATGTAACATAGTTTTTCAGCAAGAATGCCCCCTGTTATCAAATCATTCATCAAAGGTTTTGACATACAAATACCAACGCGTGCTACTTGTAGTTGCTTTTTTAATAGATTCAATTTTCTAAAATCATCAATATGGGTAACCATCAATGAATCACTTTGATTTCCTGTTGTTGGACTGTAACCCAAATAAATTATGTGATGATTGATGTCAGCTGCAGGGTCAGCACTGCCACTAATGTCTGAATCGACCCCAAGTTTAACAAGCTCTTCATTTAGTTTACGGGCAAATTTCCCTAGTATCCATGCGTTCACATCCTCATATGAAATTATCCGAACCCGCACAATGCTAAATTTTTTTTGCTACTATACTGATATTCCATTCCTGCGGTGTTACAGGTTTCTCCATATGCATAAAGGGTGAAATATGAAGTATTTCAAAACCATGTGAAGCAAGAAGATTTCTTATTTCTGAAAAATAATAGTAATGTAAATAGTGAGTTTCTACAAAATCTGCTAATCGCTGATTGCTCTTAATAAAATTGCAGGTAAACTTTACGGTTGCACTCTGACTAATTAAATCAAGAGTGGTTTCAGAAATGCGGATAATCTCTGCATCATCCTGTTTCTTCTTAAGGACCTTTACCGGAGAGTAACTTTCTGTTACCGCACAGCCATTCCAGTAGTCAAAAATGAAAATGCCTTCATGATTTAACAAGGTGTGTATATTAAACAACGTTTTACTTTGATCAGCATACGAGGTAAGATAATTCATAGCAGAGAACATAGAAATTACTACATCGAACTTCTGGCTAATTTTATTGGACTCCTGAAAAGAGTAATCATAAAACGTGATATCCTTGCTATTCGCCTTCTTATTCTTGTTTGCTATTTCAATCATCGATTTTGAAATATCACTACCTGAGAGCATGGCATATCCATTCGCCTCCAATTCGAATAAATGTTTACCCGTACCACAGGCAAGATCCAGCAATGAGGTTTTGCGCTTTTCTTTGTTCAAAAACTTTTGAATCAAGGTATCGATGTAATCAGACTCACCCTTATAATCTTTGTCTTTATAAAGAAGATCATAAAAAGCCGCATACACATCAAACTGAAAATTGTCGCTCATTTTCTTTACATTAATATTTCCTTAACAGCATCGCATACGATATCAATATCCTCTGTCTTTAATGCCATCCCACTGGGTAAGTATAAGCCTCTTCGGGCTGCTCTTTCTGCCACAGGATATTTTTCACCCACAAACAATCCCATTTTATGAAACACCGGCTGCTCGTGCATAGGCCAGAAAAAAGGACGGGTGCCAATTTTTCTTTCACCGAGTTTTTTCATTGCAACCTCTGCATCAAACGATATAGAGTCATTCAAAACAATGGGATAAACCCAGTAGATATTTTCAGCATCATTATTTCTATCTAATGGTAATGTAATGCCCGCAACTGTTTTTAATATCGAACTATATTTCTTGCCCATCTTTCGTTTGATTGAAATAAATTCATCGAGGCGTTCTAATTGAGCCAGACCCAGCGCTGCTTGCAGATTGGTCATTCTTAAATTGAATCCCAACTCATGATGAAGAAATCTCTTTTCCGGAATGAAACAAAGATTGCGAAGTAATCGACATTTATCAGCCAAGCGCTCATCATTCGTCACAATCATGCCGCCTTCACCCGTTGTAATATGTTTATTGGGATAAAAGCTGAATGTGCTAATATCTCCAAAGCACCCTATCGGCTTGCCACCATAGTATTGTCCATGCTGTTCAGCAGCATCCTCAATAATCATTAATCCATGTTTCTCAGCAACAGCAATAATGGCATTCATATCAACCGGTAATCCATAAATATGAACTACCATAATAGCTTTTGTTTTGGCACTTATTTTCGACTCAATCTGAGTCACATTCATATTCCAGTCATCCGCATTACAATCAACCAGAACAGGCTTTGCTCCCACTCTTACAATGGCCGCAGCACACGAGATAATGGTAAAGGTTGGCATAATTACTTCATCATTCTTCCCGATGCCAAGTGCTAAAATTGCTGCATCAATGGCAACAGAGCCGTTTGATACTGCTATTCCATATTTTCGACCAACTTGTTTGGCCATCTTCTCTTCAAACTCCTTAATAAAAGGGCCCTCTGAAGAAATCCAACCCGTATCGATACATTGGTTGAGATATTTTTTCTCGTTACCATCGAGCAATGGTTCGTTTACAGGTATATTTTTATACTCCAATTTCATGGTATTCTAAATTCTTTATTTGATCAAATTGTATTTTAAGTGCTTTCATAACTCGAATTAAAAATGGGTTTTGTCTGCCTGAACTCCATTATACGGGCCTTGCTTTATCTCTACCATTTCACAATCCTCCAGCATTTCAAACCCGTGCCCACCAGAGGCAAGTAAGATTACATCTCCGATAGAAAGAATAACATCAGCAATGTAATTCAGCTTTGGATCGTAAAGGATCACTTTTACCTTTCCCTTTCTAATTACCAAAACCTCCTGGGTATAGTGAACCTCGCGCGTTACTTTGTTGTGGTAATGCGGTTTGATGGTTCCCCCCTTTGGATATTTAATTATTCCTAGTTGTTGAGAATAATCACCTGGGGTATAGAACTCCGTTTGAACCGGTGAGTACCCAGCTCGAATTATGTGACAAATGGGAACAGTATTGTCTTTGTCGTGAACAATCTCAATTCCTGGCACAAGTTCTTTTATCATAAAATTTTTTTGTGTTACAGATTTAATTCTTTCTTCAAAAATAGCTCTTTATCAATTTATTTATTGTTTCCGCTTCTGAGATTTTAAAAACATAAAGGATGCAGAGCAGATAACCGGAAAGGCCGAATAGGCCGCTAAGAGCCAATCCAAAGAAGACGTTTACCAAGCCTGCGTATAAAAAGATGCCTTTTGCAAGCATTGCGCAAATCAATGCAGCGCCTACTAATTTAAGGGTATCGCCTAGCAAGTCAGAAAGGAGTATATATTTCCATCTTATCAACAGATAGGTCATTACAATGATATTGAATCCAGTGCTGATTGTTAATGAAAAAGCTAGTCCAAGATACGAGTAATAGTGAGACAAGAAATAGGCGCATATAGTATAAACAAATATTTCGACAATCGATACTATCGAAACAGCCCTAGTTCTATTAGTCACATAGAATATTTTTCCAATTACACTTCCGAGTCCGCTAAAAACAAAAGCCCCTAAAAACAGTTTTAAGCTCTCCGAAACCGAAACCGTTGCGGCAGAATCAAATGCTCCGCGTTGAAACAAAATCATTATTATTGGTTGACCAAGAGTAAAGAAAATTGCAGCAATAGGAAGCGTGATAGCCAAGATAAGTTTAATCGCTCTGGATGCTATTTTGTTAAACTCATTGGATATGCCTTCTGACCAGGCATGAGCCATTTTAGGAAAAAAAGTTGTTGCAATACTTCCTGTAGCGATGGTTACGAGTAAAACATAAATCTGATTGCTATAACCTAGAGCAGAGATACTACCATTAGGCAAGGTTGAGCCAATGATGCGTTCTATAACAGTTGTTAATCGATAAATTGAACCGGAAATTAATAAAGGCATAGAAAGCATTATTACCTTTTTGGTAGCAGGGTTCATCAAGTCAATTAAGTCTTTAAATTTGACCTTGTTAGTCAAATCAGTTATCAAAACCAGCAAACTGAAAAACGATCCTATCAAGGCTCCCAAAGCAAGCGCTATAATACCATACTCATGAAAAAATAAAACTGCCATAAACGATACTATTGGAACAATTAGTGGGCTAAGCGCTGGACGAAGAAATTTGCTATCAACATGATGAAAAACAATAACCACACTTGACAATGCTTGAAAGATTACAGTAAAAATGAGCACTTTAAAAATCTCTTGTGTAAGCTCTTTTTGTTGTAATGAAAAACCTGGGGCAATCCAATCAACAATTAGTTTTGAAAAAATAAATCCCACCGCGCAAACAACTAATAAAAAAGCGATGCTACAACCAAGCATGCTGCTGCCAAATCTAATAACATCTTCCTTTGAGTTATTATTTCTAAAATTGACATAATAAGGAAGAAAAATAGTAGATATGGAACCTGAGAACAAAATGATCAGGTAAGCAGGGATTGTTAGCGCGGAGAAATATGCATCTCTTTGTAAATCAGTTCCAAAATAATAAGCAATTACAGTTTGGGTCAAAAAATTTAATCCTACAGAAAACAACGAAATAAACGTTATTAGCAGATTAGTACGTACAAAATTAGATGAGTTCATAGATTATTGAATTGCACCTAAAATTCTAAACCACAATCGTAATTAGCCATTCTTTAAATATGCTTAATTACCGATTGCGTTCTCCAATAGATATTGTTTATAGGCTAATTGAATACCATCCTTTAGCGCAATTGTAGGGGACCATCCCAACTTGCTAATTTTATTAACGTCCATTAATTTTTTGGGGGTCCCGTCAGGCTTTTCAATATTGAACAAGATATCTCCTTGATACCCTACGATTCGACTTATTAATTGAGCAAGTTCTTTTATTGTTATGTCTTTCCCCGTACCAACATTTACAAACTGTAAATCAGAATAGTTTTCCATCAAAAATAAACTTGCTAAAGCAAGGTCATCAACATGCAAAAATTCGCGGAGTGGATTTCCAGATCCCCACACTTCTACAGAAGTAGAGTTATTAATTTTTCCTTCATGAAATTTCCTTAGAAGAGCAGGGATTACATGCGAATTATTTAAATCATAGTTGTCATTCGGTCCATACAAATTGGTCGGCATGGCACTAATAAAATCGCAGCCATATTGTCTACGGTAATTTTCACACAATTTTATGCCTGCAATTTTAGCAATGGCATAAGGCTCATTCGTTTCTTCTAAATATCCAGACAAAAGATATTCTTCTTTTAAGGGTTGAGGGGCAAACTTGGGATAGATGCAAGATGAACCAAGAAACAATAATTTTTTTACACCATGCACATAACTCTGATGAATCACATTACTTTCAATCATCAAATTCTCGTAAAGAAAATCGGCTCGGTAAGTATTGTTGGCCAAAATACCCCCCACTTTGGCAGCAGCAAGAAAAACATATTCCGGTTTCTCTTCTGAAAAGAATTTTTCAACTGCCGCCTGATTGCGTAGGTCGAGCTCAGCGGAAGTTCTTAAAACAAGATTGCAATAGCCTTCCGCCTGTAATTTTCTTACAATAGCAGAGCCAACCATGCCCCGGTGCCCGGCCACATAAATTTTGGATGCTTTCTCCATCATTCGTGATATTGAAAAATCTTATGACCCCCTTCTTTTAAGTAATCATCACGCTTAAATAACTGATAATCGCTCTTTACCATGTCATCAACAAGGGCATTCAGATCATACTTCAATTCCCATTTCAAATCACGTTTTGCCTTGGTGGGATCTCCAATTAATAATTCTACTTCAGTGGGTCTGAAGTATTGAGGATCTATTCTCATCACCACATCTCCAATTTTTACTTTAGCTTCTTCACTATTAATCTTTGAAACAATGGCTACCTCGTCAACTCCGGTGCCCTTGAAATCGATAACGATTCCTAACCTTTGAAATACTTTTAGGATAAATTCACGCACTGTTGTAGTAACTCCGGTTGCAATAACAAAATCATCAGGTTTATCATGCTGAAGCATCAGCCACATGGCTTGCACATAATCTTTGGCATGCCCCCAGTCGCGCTTCGAATCAATATTGCCCATGAATATACATTGCTGCAAGCCCAATGCAATTCGGCAGGCTCCACGAGTAATTTTTCTAGTAACAAAAGTTTCTCCGCGCAGCGGAGACTCATGATTAAAAAGAATCCCATTGCTTGCAAACATGTCGTATGCTTCTCTGTAATTAACGGTAATCCAATAACCATATAGTTTTGCTACAGCATATGGAGACCGTGGATAAAAAGGAGTGGTTTCACGCTGTGGAACCTCTTGTACTAATCCGTAAAGTTCAGAAGTTGAAGCTTGGTAAAATTTGGTCTTTTTCGTTAATCCTAGAATTCTAATAGCCTCGAGTAATCTCAGTGTACCAATTCCATCCACATCGGCCGCATATTCTGGGGAATCAAAACTTACTTTAACATGAGACATGGCCCCAAGATTATAAATCTCATCGGGCTGAATTTCCTGAACAATACGGATCAAGTTTCCGGCATCACTTAAATCCCCGTAATGAAGTTTAAGCTTTACATTTTTTTCATGTGGATCCTGATAGAGGTGATCTATCCTGTCAGTATTGAATAGAGAACTTCTTCTCTTCAAACCATGAACCTCGTAACCCTTAGATAATAGAAGTTCAGCCAAATAGGCTCCATCTTGGCCTGTAATACCCGTAATTAGTGCTTTTTTCACAGATTACTATTCGTTTATAAATAGCAAAGATAGCTATTCCCAAGATCATATTATTGATCCATCCAGGTACCAATGAACTGTTTTTAAAATCCCAGACTCAAAATTTTCATCTGCCTTCCAACCCAATTCCTTCTCCAGTTTACTGGCATCAATGGCGTAGTGCCTATCATGGCCAGCTCTATCTTTCACAAAGGTGATCTGCTCTTTATAAGATTTGCCTGAGGCATTTGGCTTTTCAGAATCCAGTATGCTGCAAATTGTATCCACAATCTGAAGATTTGTCCGTTCGTTCCTCCCGCCAATATTATAAGTCTCCCCAGATTTACCCATGTGGAATGCTAAGTCGATTCCTTTTGCATGATCTAAAACATAAAGCCAGTCTCGCACATTGAGGCCATCTCCGTAAATGGGAATAGGTTCACCAGCAATGGCCTTTCGAATAATAGTTGGTATCAACTTCTCCTTGTGCTGTTTGGGTCCATAATTATTTGAGCAGTTTGTCGTAACCACATTCATTCCATACGTATGAAAATAACTTCTCACCAAAAAATCACTGCTTGCTTTAGATGCTGAATAAGGACTGTTTGGAGAGTACGGTGTTTTTTCCGTAAATAAACCCTCCTTTCCTAATGTGCCATAGACTTCATCGGTAGAGACATGCAGAAATCTATTACTCTCTTTTCCCTCTTTTACTTCGAAAGAGGCGTTCATCCAATTTTTACGCGCCACATCCAATAATGTAAAAGTTCCATTGATGTTTGTTCTCACAAATGCCTCTGGCCCCGAAATAGAATTGTCAACATGTGATTCTGCAGCGAAGTGAATCACACCGGCAAGGCTGTATTTTTCAAATAAAGATTCAACCAATTGCCGATCACAAATGTCGCCCTTTACAAAGGTATATCGGGGATTACTCTCAACTTCCTTTAGATTGTCAAGGTTGCCCGCATAGGTAAGCAAATCAAGATTGATAACATGAAAGTTTTTATTCCTTTCAAGAAAAAAGGGAATGAAATTCGACCCAATAAACCCAGCACCACCCGTTACTAAAATGGTTTTCATTAACTTCTCAAATTAAAATTGGAATTTTGCATTCTTTAAAAAAGGAAGGTTCTTATCTTTTTCAGAAACAATAAAATTGTTTTCCTCTAACATTTCTTTAATTCTCAAGTCGGGATCCAAAAAATTTATCCCACCTTCTGATTCAGGATGATAAAATTCATCACACTTATATAATATTTCAGCAGAATTGCTAAGCACCAAGAACCCATGAGCGAATCCTTCTGGAACAAATAACTGTTTCTTGTTTTCATCTGATAGTTCCAATGTGTACATTTTACCAAATGTTAATTCTGTTTTCCTTAAGTCTAATACAATATCCAATATCTTTCCTGATAAAACTCTTATGAGTTTAGATTGTGCATGGGGAGCATTTTGATAATGCAACCCTCGAAAAACTCCATTGGACGATTTGGATTGATTATCCTGAACAAAGGTTACATGTATGCCTAAAGACGCAAGTGTCTTTACGTTGAATGTTTCCATGAAATAACCGCGGGAGTCACCAAGAACTTTAGGTTCTAAAATTACAAGGTCTTTAAATCCAGTTTGTGTAAGGGTCATCTATAAAAATTATTTGATAAACCGGTCATTCATTATTCGCATCAGATATTGACCGTATTGATTTTTTAATAATGGCTTGGCAAGTTCTGTCAATTGTTCTTTAGAAATATACCCTTTCCTATAAGCAATCTCTTCCAAACAAGCAATCTTCAACCCTTGCCTTTCTTCAATGGACTCAACAAAATTAGATGCCTGCAATAACGACTGATGCGTGCCTGTATCTAACCAGGCCATACCCCTTCCTAAAAGTTTCACGGTAAGCGTTTGCTCTTCCAAGTATAATTTGTTCAAATCTGTTATTTCCAATTCGCCCCTTGGTGATGGCTTAATTGTTCTTGCTTTTTCCACCACGGTATTATCATAAAAATATAAACCCGTAACGGCATAATTTGATTTGGGTTCCTTTGGTTTTTCTTCTAAAGATAAGGCATTCCCCTTCGCATCGAATTCCACAACTCCATAACGCTCGGGGTCATTTACATAGTATCCAAACACGGTAGCTCCTTTCTCTAACTTACCCGCTTGCTCAAGTGTACCCGAGAGGCCATAGCCATAAAAAATATTATCACCCAGAATTAGGCAAGCCGTATCATCTCCAATAAAAGTTTCGCCAATTAAAAACGCCTGCGCCAATCCATCGGGCGAAGGTTGCTCGCGATATTCGATGGTTAGCCCTATCTGCGATCCATCGCCCAATAAATTTATAAAGTGTGGTAAATCTTGTGGAGTGGAGATAATTAGAATCTCACGAATGTTAGCCAACATTAAAACCGATAGTGGATAATAGATCATCGGCTTATCGTAGATGGGCAAAATCTGTTTCGATACCGATTTTGTTAACGGATACAAACGTGTGCCTGATCCACCGGCTAGGACAATTCCTTTCATTTAAATAACTATTAAAGTCAAAGGTACTAATTTCAGTATTGAGACCTTCTTAGCCATGCTGGCGAATTTGATGAACAAGTTCAATAGATGGTTTAGCATCTTGTAAACCAAATCCATTTCCATTTAGGATCTCCTGATAGCTACGGGTATGCAAATCGGTGAATCCATCGCTGAATTCAATTTCACGCTCGTTCATTTTTAATGATCGAAATGTCCGCTTACCCTGCTCTTTAACTGCCTTAGGGAGGTGATCTTCATTGATGCTCAAAAACCATTTCACCCTTGCCCTTTCCATTTCCAAATAACCAGCTGCATGGTCACTTTCATATTTTTCAATCTCAACTTTCTTTAGGTCTCCAAAAATCCAAAGCAACATATCAAAAAAATGAACGCCAATGTTAGTCGCAATACCTCCTGATTTACTTTCATCACCCTTCCAACTGTGATGATACCACATGCCTCGTGAAGTGATATAGGTTAAATCAACATCAAAAACTTTTTTTGTTTTATCAGCTAACACTTCTTCGCGTAAAGCAATAATGGATGGATGTAAACGAAGTTGTAAAATAGTATAGATTTTTTTGCCGGTTTCGCGCTCAATCTCCTGCAGCGCATCCACATTCCAGGGGTTGAGTACCAAGGGCTTTTCACAAATGGCATCGGCTTGTTGACGCAACGCAAATCGTATGTGCGAATCGTGTAGATAATTTGGTGAGCAAATACTTACAAAGTCAACCTTCTTTCCTTGTCTCCGAAGTTTATCAATATGTCTGTCAAATCGTTCAAACTCGGTAAAGAAATCAGCATGCGGAAAATAGCTATCCATAATGCCAACACTATCAAACCGATCCATGGCGGCTACTAAATCATTACCGGTTTCTTTAATAGCCTTCAAATGCCGGGGTGCAATAAATCCCGCTGCTCCTATTAATCCAAAATTTTTCATACTATAACTTAAATACTTTTCCATCTGTCAATTCATACCTCTCCTTGCTTTCTGAGCAAACCGCCAAACCCGTTTTATCGAATTCAAGTTTGTGTCCATACTCACTCATCCAACCGGTTTGCCTTGCAGGATTTCCAATAACCAACGCATAATCAGGAACAGTTTTAGTTACTACGGCCCCGGCACCTATAAAAGCAAATGCACCAATATCATTTCCACATACAATAGTAGCATTGGCACCAATGGAAGCGCCCTTCTTTACGATTGTTTTTGCGTATTCATTCTTCCGGTTAACGGCACTTCGCGGGTTAATTACATTAGTAAAAACCATAGAAGGC
>Ga0154020_10000294_pt1 | contig 60120 bp, 33 predicted proteins | sample Klosneuvirus_201_FD_109709 | JGI IMG/M metagenome (GOLD analysis project Ga0154020, IMG submission 109709) | Active sludge microbial communities from wastewater, Klosterneuburg, Austria - Klosneuvirus_20160825_MG | ecosystem: Engineered > WWTP > Aerobic digester > Activated sludge | place... | reverse complement strand
TACCGCATCGGGAGGTACTTCACCCTATTCTTACACCTGGGCTCCCTTGGGTGGAAACGCTTCATTAGCGAGTAACTTGTCCGCCGGAACTTACACCTGCCTTATCAGTGACAATAATGCGTGTCAAACTTCAGTCATCGTTGGGCTTACACAGCCTGCTTCGGTAACCGTTGTTGGTTTTGCCACAAACACCCTGGTCTGTTATGGTCAAAGTTCAACATTACTGGGCGGAGGTGCTTTGTTTTATAATTGGACCGGAGGCGTAACCAATGGGGTGGCCTTTGTACCTTCTTCCACCAGTGTATATACGGTAACTGGTACCAATGCTTCGGGTTGCACGGGCAGCGCTGTCGTTTCTATTTCAGTTAATCCTGTACCAACTCTTGCGATAAGTTCTACTTCACTCATTTGTAGTGGTAACACAGCCACGCTTTCGGTTGCAGGTGCCGACACATACACCTGGAGCACCCTATCAAATGCCTCTACTATCCTGGTAAACCCGGCGGTTACAACTGCTTATACCGTTGCCGGAACCAATTCTGTGGGATGTCAGAATTCTCAAAGCGCCACGGTAACTGTAATCAACAGCAATCCTGTCGTTACTGCGAACACCAACAGTCCGGTGATCTGTTATGGATTTTCAACACTTCTTTACGGCAGTGGCGCGGTAAGTTATGTCTGGAGCGGAGGAATCACGGATAATCTTGCGTTTACACCCAGTGTCAGCACTTCGTATACGGTTACTGGCAGCAACGCCTGTGGAACAGGTTCAAGCGTTATACAGATTACTGTTAATCCTTTGCCTGCAATTACCGCCAATGCAAGTTCAACAGCGGTTTGTATCGGAAGCCCTCTGACACTGTTCGGCGGGGGAGGAGTTTCATACCTTTGGACAGGAGGAGTAACAAATAACATAGCGTTTGTCCCTCTTGTGTCGTCAAGCTACACGGTTACAGGTACAGACATCAATGGTTGTACCAATACCGCGGTTAGATCCGCTGTTGTGAATCCCTTGCCTAATGTAACAGCAAATGTTTCCAATTCAATTGTTTGTCTGGGCAGTTCCATCTTTTTAACAGGAGCGGGTGCGCAAACCTATTCCTGGACCGGAGGTGTCACGGATGCTGTTTGGTTTAGTATTCCGGCGAGTATGGTTTTTACAGTAACAGGAACCGACGCGAACGGATGCCAGAATACGGCAATACAGTCTGTGACTGTGCTTACCGTGCCTGTGGTTACCGCCAGCATTTCAAATTCACAAGTATGCGCAGGCAGTACTGTCATGGTGAATGCGAGCGGAGCGGCAACCTACACCTGGTCAGGAGGCGCAGTGAATGCCACGCCATTTGTACCTTTAACTTCACAGGTGTTTACCGTAATTGGGGCAAACCAGTGCGGCATGAGTTCTGCTATGGTAAGTTTAACGGTGAATGCCTTGCCAAATGTGACGGCGAATTCAAGCAATTCCGTTGTGTGCGCTGGCAGCACCGTTGTGTTAAGTGCCGGTGGTGCTTTAAGTTACACTTGGAGCGGTGGCATTACCAATAACACGCCTTTCACGCCACTTGTTACCGGCAATTATTCTGTTACAGGAACCGATGCAAATGGTTGTATAAATACGGCTGTTAGTCCGGTTACTGTGAATCCCCTTCCTGTGGTGACGGCAAGTGTTTCCAATCCGGTGGTGTGTTTTGGCGATGTGGTTAACCTTATGGGCGGGGGTGCAATAAGTTATACCTGGTCGCACGGGGTTGTTAATGCGGTTCCTTTTGTACCAAGTGTTACTGCAACATATACGGTTACTGGAACAAATGCCAATGGGTGTCAGGGCTCAGCAGTTCAATCCGTTACTGTGCACCAATTGCCTGTGGTTGCTGCAAACGCTAACGCAACCGTTATCTGTTATGGAAATTCAATTGTCCTTTCCGGAAGCGGCGCGAATACATACACATGGAGCGGAGGAAGAACAAACGGTGTGGCCTTTTTTCCAACAATAAACTCTACCTATACTGTAAATGGAACCAATACACTTACAGGTTGCACCAACACAAATATTGCTGTGATTTCAATTTCAGTCAATCCATTGCCGGTGATTAGTGCCAGCGCAAATCCAATGGCGGTATGTATGGGTCAAAGCACAACGTTTACGGTGAGCGGTGCCGATACCTACACTTGGAGCGGTGGCATAGTAACAGGAGTACCCTTTACGCCGACAAACAACACAAACTACTTTGTTACTGGAACAAACACCCTGACCGGATGTTCCAATGTGACCACTCAAAGCATCACAGTTTATGCCTTGCCTTTGGTTTTGGCCAGCAGCACCGGAACAGCCATTTGTATCGGACAATCTGTTACATTAAATGGCTCAGGTGCTCATACCTATACCTGGACCAACGGGGCTCAGAATGGAATTTCCTTCTCTCCTCAGTCAACCTCGTCTTATTCCGTTTCGGGCACCAACACCTTAACTGGTTGTACAAGCACAAATGTTGCAGGCATAAGCATAGTGGTGAACCCATTACCAAGCATTCAGGTCATTGCCAGTAATTCTGCTGTTTGCGTTGGTGGAACCGTAGCCATTACTGCCTATGGTACCGCACTATCCAATTGGAGTCATGGGCTTACTAATGGAGCGCCTTTTTTTCCAGCCGTAACAACCGTATATACCGTAACCGGAACCAACCCTGCTAACGGGTGCAGCAATTTAGCAACACAAACCATTGTTGTGAATCCATTACCAAGCCTCACGATCAGTGCCAGCAGCGCTTCCGTGTGTACAGGAAACTCGGTAAGTTTAGCTGGACTTGGCGCCGATACGTATACCTGGACCGGAGGAATTGTGAATGGAGTGGCATTTGTACCAAGCGTTACCTCTGTTTACTCTCTTACAGGCACCCATTCGCTTACCGGGTGCAAAAGCGCGTTTCCAATAACCCAAACCATTACCGTTTTACCTCGACCATTTGTGGTGGCCAATTCAAACACAAACTCCATTTGTTTTGGCAATTCGGTTGTGTTGTACGGAACCGGTGCCGACACCTACAGCTGGACTTCAGGTGTGCTTGATGGTGTTCCGTTTTCGCCAACAACCACCTCAGTCTTTACAGTTCAAGGTACATCTACCTTGAGCGGTTGCAGCAGCACCAATAACGCAACACAAACTGTTGTAGTAAATAGCCTGCCCAATTTGCAAATCCTTAGTACTGACAGTTTAATTTGCGCCGGTGAAAGCGTTTACCTGACATCTAATGGAGCCACTTCGTTTGTTTGGAACGATGGCACCACAGGCAATTTAATCATTGTGAGCCCTAGCGTCAGCACCACTTACACAGTAACCGGGACCGCAAATAACGGCTGCACAAATTCGATTAGCTATATGCAGAATGTTGCCGATTGCGTCGCATTGAATGAAGAAGAAAGTAAGGCAGATCTTTTTGTTGTTTATCCCAACCCCAACCAGGGCGTGTTCTACATATCCAATCAAAAGGCTATTCAACTATCGATTACGGATCAATTGGGTCGACTTGTTTATGAAACTGAATTAATTGCCGGAACGGATCATCGCATTGAAACCAATGCGCTTTCCAAAGGCGTTTACTTTGTTCGGGGAAATTGTGAAGGGCAAGCCTTTATCAAGAAGATGATAATTACAGAATAGTCCCAGTGAGTCTGGGTTTATCTTTCCTTTTTGATGGTTCCAAAAGCCAATGGATTGGCCGTGATTTCAGTATGCAGTTTTCTGTTGCGGTAAATATCAATCGCTGCATACAATGCCCTTCTGAAGGAATGCTCTGAGGCTTCGTTTTTGCCTGCAATCTCAAATGCTGTGCCGTGATCGGGGCTGGTTCTTATCTTACTGAGGCCGGCCGTAAAATTTACGCCTTCGTTAAACGCAAGTGTTTTAAATGGAATAAGCCCCTGATCGTGATACATGGCCAGAATGCCATCAAATTTTTTGTAGCCATTGCTTCCGAAAAATCCATCGGCAGGATAGGGGCCATAGATCAAAGCATCCAATTTCAGTTGTTCAATGGCCGGACGAATGATGTCCTGATCTTCCGAACCCAGCGTGCCGTTGTCACCGGCGTGGGGATTAAGGCCAAGCACTGCGATCTTTGGTTTGCGGATCGCAAAATCTTTTACAAGCGCTTCATAGAACTTGGTGATTTTTTTGCTTACAATTTCTGTTGTGATGCGTCCTGCCACTTCATTTAGTGGGATATGACCCGTAACAAGAGCAACACGCAATCCGTTTTCGTTGCATAGAATCATGAGGGGTTCTCCTTGCAATTTATCAGCGAGGTATTCTGTATGCCCTGGATAATGAAAACCTTCCCCCTGAATGTTGCTTTTGTTGATGGGAGCGGTTACCAGCGCGTGTATCTGATTTTCCTGCAAGGCTTTTGTGGCATGATCAAGTGAGATCCTGGCGTATTTCCCTCCAATCTCCGTGAGTTTACCCATTTCGATGTTCACTTCCTCTTCGTAACAAATCATCACGTTCACTTTTTTGTGATTGATCTGCGTAAAATCGCGGATGGGATGAAAATTAAATTCTTCCAAACCAAGCACTTTGCGGTAGTAGGAAACCGTTTTTTGAGAAGAAAACAAAACGGGAGTGCAAATGTCGCAAATGCCTGGTTCGATCAGCGCTTTTAATGCAACCTCAGGACCTATCCCGTTGATATCGCCCTGTGAAATGCCGATGATGATTTTAGTTTCGCTCATGTGGTTTATCGTAACTTGTATTTGTTAAGGTAACGTATATAAAGTTCGCTTTGTTTGTTGTTTAGTTGAATTGGATTTCCGGCAATGCAGGCAAAAATAACGGCATTCGTTTTCATGTCAAGAAGATCGCTGTTGCTTACAACAAAGGAAGCCAGTTTGCCGTCTTCCAGAGAGCCGATGAGCGCGTTAACACCCATGATCTTTGCGGCATTTAAACTGATCGCTGCTAAAGCTTGTTCCTTGCTAAGTCCATACGCCACGGCACTTCCTGCATTGAAAGGAAGGTTGCGACTTTGCATGGCTTCCATATCACCTTCCAGTTGAAGGCAGAACAAGATGCTATCCTGCTGAAGCAGTGCTGGAAGTTTAAACACGACGTCCACATCGTCGTCTTCCTTTGCCGGCAAATCATTCACCCGGTTCAACATGATCGGAATTCCTGATCGTTTTAATTCGCCCAATACCTTATACGCTTCTTTCCCTCCAACCAAAACCGGCAATTTAATGTTGTGCCTCTGAACAAAGGAAAGGAGTTTAAGGATGTCCTTGGCTTTGTTGGCATGAAGGTAGAGTCTGGATTTTCCGGCGAATACGTTCTTCATGGCTTCAAAACGCAAATTGGTTTCAGTCTTTGTATCGCTGTTGAAGTAGGCTTTTGCATCTTCAAAAAAGCGGTTCAGTTCATCCATTTTAACATTGTACTGCATCAAACGTTTTTTGTATTGCTCATCACTTTCGTTGCTGCGCGCTTCAATGCTTAGTGGGAAGTCAAGATGAATGCCATCATCGGCCTTTAAAACGGCGTCTTCCCAGTTCCAGCCTTCAAGGGCCATGATGGAGGAGGAGCCTGAAATTAAACCGCCCCTTGGCGTGACTTGTGTGTAGAGCACCCCATTTGTTTTTACGGTAGGTAGGATGAAGTTATCGGTGTTGTAAGCAATTAAAGCGCGAACGTGTGGATTCAGTTGCCCCACTTCTGAAAAATCAAGGGTCGCTCTCACGGCTTCTGCATCGTGCAATCCCAGGATGTTGTTGGCGTTGATCAGGGCAGGGTAGAGGTGTTTGTCGGAAAGATCAATCACCGTGTCAAAGGCGGCGGGATTCAGTTTAATCCCGGTAACATCCATAATGCTTTCAATTTTATCACCTTTGATCACAAACAAACTTTTTTCAATCACCTGCCCGTTGCCAATGTGCGCCGTGGCATTTATGAAAGCGATGTGATCTGCTTTTTTCTGAGCAGGAAAAGCCATGCAGAAAAACAAAAACGCTATAAAAAAAACTTGCCTAGTCATTTATTTCCTGTTCAATGGTATGAAGCAATTCTTGTCCGTAAGTTTCCATAGTGTCGCAATGGTACAAATGGTGTGGTTTTGCTTTCGCTTTTTGTGTGGTGGCTCCAGCCTGTTTTTCCTGAAGCATTTTGGCAATCAGGCGTGCTCTTTCTGACCGTATGTAGGCTTTTAATCGCTGATCCTCTTCCCGGTCAAAATAGATCTGACCATCAATAATGGTTTTATCCACTTTTGCATACACACTCAGTGGGTTTTCAGTCCACAACACCAGGTCGGCCGTTTTGCCCACCTGAATGCTTCCTACCCTGTCATCAATGTGCAGCATAATGGCCGGATTGAGGGTCACCATTTTTAAGGCTTCCGTTTCGCTAAGGCCTCCGTATTTAATGGCCTTCGCAGCTTCCTGATTCAAACGTCTGGCCATTTCAGCATCATCACTGTTCATGGCAGTAACCACACCCATTTTGGTTAATATTGCCGCATTGTAAGGAATGGCTTCCATGACTTCGTTTTTGTAGGCCCACCAATCGGAAAACGTGGAGGCGTGTGCCCCATGGGCTTTCATCTTGTCGGCCACTTTGTAGCCTTCAAGTATGTGTGTAAATGTGTTTATTTTAAATCCGAGCGAATCCGCTACGTGCATCAGCATGTTGATTTCGCTTTGCACATAACTATGGCAGGTAATAAATCGTTTGTTGTTTAAAATTTCGGAGAGCGCTTCCAACTCCAGATCGATGCGAAAGACTGCATCTTTGTTTTTGTTTTGTTTGAGTGTGTTGTACTCTCTGGCCCGGATGAAAAAATCCATGTACACCTGTTCAACCCCCATTCTACTTTGAGGAAAGCGGATGACGTTTTGGTCACCCCAATTGCTTTGTTTGACATTCTCACCCAAAGCAAATTTGATAAAGGCAGGCGCTTTTTCGTATTTCAAACCCTCTGCATTTTGTCCCCAGCGTAATTTGATGAGCACACTTTGACCTCCGATGGGATTGGCTGAACCATGCAAAAGTTGTGAGGTTGTAACGCCACCTGAAAGTTGACGGTAAATGTTGATGTCCTCCGGATCGATCACATCACCCATTCTCACTTCCGCTGAACTTGCTTCTGCCGCTTCATTCACGCCTCCTTTCAAAGCAATGTGACTGTGTTCATCGATAATACCAGGCGTGAGGTGTTTCCCTTTGGCATCAATGATCATCGCAAAGGCCAATTTGGGCGCTTCAATGTTTGGCGCTATCCTTACAATTCGTCCGTCCACAACATAAACGTCGTGGTCCTGTAAAACGGTATCCCCTTTATTGGTCCATACGGTGGCGTTTTTAATCAGTATGGCGCCGTAGCGATTTTTAAATTTGTTCCAATTGTTGCGAAAACTGCCTTCGCTCTCCGGTATGGCCTCGCCGTAGGCAGTGAAAGGATAAATGACATCGCCGGGTTTGGGCTCAGGAGGAGAAGGTTTTTTGGAAACGCGCGCGCTATCGGCTGTTTTGGTGTAGATCATTTCAAAATCAAACCAATCGCCATTTGCCCACTGGCCCTTGCCGGATATTTTTTTTTGGGTTTCGTTGTAATATCCTGAAGCTCTTGCGGTTTTTAAGGAATCGTATAAAAAACTGAAACTGAAGAGTGGGGGTACAAAAGAAAAATTGAATTTCTGGTTTGAGGTGTCTACCTGAATTTTTGATTCAGGCTTTGTGCTGCTGCCACTGATGCTAACCCTGTAATTTGTTTTTCCTGTTTGCAGCAGGTAGTCTCCTCTAACATCTGGTTTTTCGGGATCCACAAAGGTTTCTGCTTCTCCAAGCACCCAATGCTGCAGAACAAGAACCTCAGCTTCAAAAATGGATGCAGAGCTGATAAAGAAGTTGGCCTGGTAACCTGATTTTAATGCGCCCAATTTGTCCTGAACGTTCATGTAATTAGCTGGCTGAAATGTAAGCGCTTTAAGTGCCATTTTTTCGCTTAAGCCGTATTTGACGGCTTTACGGAGTTGAGGCAAAAATTGATCCCTGGTTTTAAGATCGCTGCTGCTCAAACAAAATGGAATGTTGTTTTTTTCGAATGCGGAGGCATTTCCGGGAGCCAATTCCCAGTGTTTAAGTTCGCTGAGCGAGATCATTTCAGCATCAAAAGGGTCTTGAACGTCATACGCCTCAGGAAAATTGAGAGGAAGAATAAATTTCAACCCGCTTTCCTTCATGTCGCTGATGCGTTGGTACTCATTGCCCGTGCCTTTCACAAAGTAGTTGATACCAAACTCTTTTCCCAATTCAGCTATGCGGGCAACATCGTATTTATCTTTGGTTTCAACCACAGATGGAAGTTGAAGCAAGTGATTGAATTCTTCCAGGCTGATGTTGTAGTCCCGTGTTTCTTTCGTTGCCGAATACCATTGCGCGTCGTAATGTGTTTGCCTCAAAAGGGCAATGGCTCCGGCCAGGGACGAAGGGTAATCCTGAGTGGAGCTGCCCTTGCTGAACGAATAAAACCCCGCGGCCCGGTCTTTCACAATGCAGGCATTTTCTTTTTTATTGCTGAGGTTCACCAGGGTTCCGCTGCCCCTTACAATGCCGTCTTTTTTATGGCTAAGCACGGTTCCAAAACCCGCTTTTTTATATTCATCGGCCTTGTCTTTCTGGTGTTGCAAAAGTTTGTGCGCTTCGGTTTCAGCATGTATGGCCTGATTCCATCCGTAGGCGCCTTTGACTTTGCTTTGCATTTGGGGGCCAGTTCGTGCTGCGCGTTGCGTGCTGGTTTCAGGCATGCCGTAATCGCTGAACAGATCAATGAAAGATGGATAAATGAATTTTCCTTTCAAATCGTGCACTATGGCTTCCTTTGGTATTGTTGCCTTTTCACCGGCAGCCAGCACCATGCCGTCCTTAATGATGAGGGTGCCGTTTTTGATGAAGGTTTCGTAATCGAGGTAAAGGGATGCGTTAATGAAGGCGTGAATGCTGTGATTGGGATGAGGGGCTCCGTTTGTTGGAAAGGGGATTTGTGACCTTGAGAGCAAGGCCATAAAAAACAAAACAAGCAGCAGCGATTTCCCGTTCATGAAGTCTCAAATTTATGCACAAATAGCAAATTATGAAGCCCGGCCGGGTTTTTATTCTAGAGAGATAGTGTTATTTTTAAGCAAAAATTTAAACTATGGTAAAAGGTTTGCTGCATACCCACTATTTGGTGGTTACCCTCTTTTTGTTGATTTATGTCATCAAAACAATTTTGCTCATCAGCGATAAAAAAGAACTTCTTGAAAAGTTCAGCAAAAAGTTCAAGGTGCCCGAAATGATCATCTCTGTGCTTTTTTTACTCACGGGTATTTACCTCTCCACTCAATTGCCATTTGGCGGCAAATACGATTATTTGTTCTGGATAAAAATTGCCATGGTAGCTGTGGCCATTCCATTGGCCATCGTTGGGTTTAAAAAACACAACAAAATACTGGCGGCTCTGAGTTTGCTTTTGATAACCGGCACCTATGGTGTTGCAGAGGTGTATCACAAACGCAAAGGAATTCCAAAACAAAGCAATGAAATGCTAAGTGAAGCCAAGGACTTATATGAAAACAATTGTTCAAGCTGTCATGGCAACAATGGAAAATTGGGCATGTCGGGTTCAAAGGACCTAAGCAAAACCCAACTTGATCTTGCAGGAATCAACCAAATCATTACACAAGGCAAAGGCATGATGCCTCCGGCCTCGCAACTTAGTCCTGAACAGGCTCAGGCCGTAGCGGAATACGTGAACACCAGCCTCAAAGGGCAATAATTTTTAAATGAAAGCCAAAGCCATTTCCACCGCCATTCCGGTGCATACTTGTATTCTGGTTGGTGTAATCAATAAAACCCAGGACCAGGAACAGGCCACAGAATACCTTGATGAATTGGCTTTTTTGGCCATGACCTATGGCTTGCCCACCAAAAACCGGTTTACGCAAAGGCTTGAAAAACCGGATAAGGCCACATTTATTGGCAAAGGAAAACTGCAGGAGATAAAAAATTACGTAAAGGAACAGCAGATTGATGTGGTGATTTTTGACGATGAGCTCTCGCCTTCACAACAAAGAAATTTGGAGAAAGAGCTGGGAAAAAAGATCCTGGATCGCACTACGCTTATTCTTGAAATATTTGAACAACGGGCCCAAACAGCGCACGCCAAAACCCAGGTGCAATTGGCCCAGTACCAGTATATGTTGCCTCGCCTGACCGGCATGTGGACCCACCTCGAACGTCAGCGGGGAGGTACCGGAACCCGTGGTGGAGCAGGGGAGAAAGAGATTGAGACCGACAGGCGGATCGTGAGGGATAAAATTGCCTTGCTGAAAGAACGGTTACGGGAGATTGACAAACAAATGGCCACCCAGCGTAAAAACCGCGGGGAATTGATACGTGTGGCTTTGGTTGGTTATACCAACGTTGGAAAAAGCACCATCATGAATTTACTAAGCAAAAGCCAGGTGTTTGCTGAAGATAAATTGTTCGCCACACTCGACACAACGGTACGTAAAGTGACTATTGACAATTTATTTTTTTTGCTGAGCGATACCGTAGGTTTTATCCGCAAACTGCCCACCCAATTGGTAGAGAGTTTTAAATCAACACTGGATGAGGTGAGGGAGGCCGATTTGCTGATCCATGTGGTGGACATCTCGCATAAAAATTTCGAGGAACACATCAATGTGGTGAAACAAACCTTGCAGGACATTGGTGCCGGAGACAAGCCGGTGATACTGGTGTTCAATAAAACGGATGCTTTTACTTATGTACAAAAGCATGAGCACGATTTAACACCGCTGCACAAGGAAAATATTTCTCTTGAAGAAATAAAAAAAACCTGGATGAAGGGTTTGAACAAACCGGTTTTGTTTATCAGTGCCAAAAACAAAAGCAATGTTGAGGAATTTAAAACCACCATTTACGACCTGGTGAAAAAACTTCACATGAAGCGCTACCCCTATAACAACCTTCTGTATTAGTCATGCTTTCGTTCAGATTAGCCGAAGAAAAAGATCTGGTAAATATCCTGGGCACATACAACGCCACCATTCCAACCAGAATGGCAACCGCTGATCTTGAGCCTCAGAGTATGGAGGAAAGAAAAAAGTGGTTCGAAAAACACCGGGAAGGAGATCGCCCGGCCTGGGTTATTGAACAAAACGGGGCTTATGCTGGTTGGATGAGTTTTTCAAATTTTTACGGACGACCTGCTTATTCAGCAACTGTTGAGTTTAGCTTATACATTGAGCAGGCGCTGCAAGGCCAGGGTTTGGGTAAAACGGCTATTGCCTATGCGCTTGATAAGGCCCCAGGCCTAGGGATTAAAACAATTCTGGCTTATGTGTTCGGGCACAATACGCCCAGTTTAAACCTGTTTAAAAAAATGGGGTTTGAACAATGGGCTTATTTACCGGGGGTAGCCGACATGGATGAGAAACGAATAGACCTCATCATACTTGGCATTTCATTGGCCTGAAAATTAACACCCATTCCCATTCAATTCATTGAAGAGGGCATAACAGGGCTAATATCATAAGTTTGTTGAGTAAAATCTGGTTTTGACCAAGGGAAACGCTTGACTGCGGACTCCTTATTCACTATATTTGGTAAAACTGAACTGCTTGAATTTCAGTCGCTTTATATTTCAATCGCGAGGAATTACTTTTCTGTTTTTTTTCTTCGTGTTTATTTCCCTTCAATCGCAGAACGAAAACAAAAAATGGTTTTTCGGCAACAATGCAGGTTTGGATTTTATGACCAATCCTCCAACAGTGGTTACTGGGGCCATGAACTCGCCCGAGGGCTGTTCGGCCATTTCAGATGGTGCCGGAAATTTGATATTTTATACCAATGGCATCAACGTCTGGAATGCAAATCACAGTATGATGCCGGCTCCGGGAGCAATGCAGGGGCATCCTTCCGCTTGTCAGTCAGGTGTAATCGTAAAACAGCCTGGCAACAACAACATTTATTTTGTTTTTTCCAACAGCGCCAATTTTGGGGGAGGAACCATTGGATTAAGGTATTCTATTGTTGACATGTCTCTGGCAGCGGGACTAGGGTCTGTCACGGCAATCAACATTCCGCTGGTTACACCAACAACAGAACAGGTAACCTCTGTAAAACACGCCAACGGTATAGACATCTGGGTACTCACCAGGCTTTACAACGTGAGTACTTACCACGCTTATCTTGTGACGGCCGCGGGCGTCAATACGGTACCGGTGGTGTCCAATGTCACTGCGAATTTTGCGAATCAGGTAGGAAGCATTAAACTTTCCCCAGATGGAACAAAAGTAGCGGCCGGCTGTTCCAGTGCAGTTCTTGATATTTATGATTTTAGTTCCACAACCGGGCAATTGTCCAATCACATGCCCCTGGCACTGTCTGCCGGAGGAAACGCTGTTTGGGTGGAGTTTTCACCAAATGCTTCCAAGGTGTATTGTGGAGCATGGTCCGGTTTTAAGTTTCATCAATTTGATCTTTGTGCCGGTTCAGCCACGGCCATAGCGGCCTCCCAATACACCTGGACCGCTGCTAACGGATTTGGTTGTATGCAATTGGCTACCAATGGAAAGATCTATGTTGCGCATTCGGGACAGAATTTTTTAGGGGTCATCGACAATCCAAATATAGCCGGTGCCGGTTGCAATTACATTAACAATGGCCAGTCGGTTGCACCAAACAACAGCACTCAGGGTTTACCGAATTTTATAACCAGCGGCTTTATTACACCAACACCGCAATTTACCACAACCATAGGCACCATGAGCAATGGCATTGGATGCATGACCGCTTCATTTACAAGTCCACCGCCTACAACGTTTGCTGCCATGGGCTGCTCGGCATTTAGCGGTTCGCTTACGAGTATACTATGGAATTTTGGAGACCCGGGTTCAGGGCCATCCAACACCACAACCATTGCTAATCCAATCCACCAATTCTCGAGTTTGGGTACGTTTACGGTTTCTCTTATTCTTTATTATAACAATGGAGCTTTCGTTGACACGGTTCAGAATGCAGTAAACATTAGTTTGTCCTGCGTTACCGTGAGCAGCAATTCCATTACCTGTGCGAACCTGGGTTCGGCGACTGTAACAGCGATAGGAGGGGTGGGTCCTTTTTCCTATACCTGGCACCCCACGGCTCAAACCAGTTCAGTTGCCACCGGATTGAGCCCGGGACTATACACCATCACGGTGCATGATTTTGGTAACAATTACACCTACACGGCCACCACCTTGTTTACTTCATTAATTCCCCTCACTGGAAATTTAAGTTACGTCTCCAGCCTTACCTGCAACGGGGCCTCCACCGGCACGGCCAATTACACCAACATAGCTGGAGGAAGTGGAAATCAGACCTATTTATGGACAAACGGCGTGCTGAGTTATACCGCGCCCAATCCAACAAATTTAAGCGCTGGTTTATGGAACGCAACGGTAACCGATGCGCTTACCGGCTGTACAATTAACGACCTATTTATCATCACTCAGCCCTTTGCTCAAAATCCGGTGATTGTTGCCTCGTCACCTACCACTTGTGCGGGCACTTCCATTTCATTCACGGCCAGCAACTCCGGCGGTACACCCGGTGCGGGCCCCGCTTATACTTATACCTGGGTGAACGGTCCGGCTACCGATACTTTTTCCGCAATTGAAACTACATCAGGTTCATACATCTACACGGTTCAAAGCAGCGACGGGAGCAATTGCGTGGTGAACCAAACCATCATGGTGGATTACATTCAAAATCCCACACTCACGGTTTCTCACGTTTCCATTTGTCCTTTGGAAACAGGTACACTGAGTGCAGGAGGCGCCAGTACATACACCTGGAACGGGAGCTTAATCGGAACAACTTATACCGATAACCCCTTCGTGAATACTGAGTATACCGTTGTAGGTTCTGCCTTGAGTTGTACATCCTCAGCTACTGCTTCCATTATTTTAAAACCTGTTCCGAATCCCATGTTCAGCAGCAATGCTCCGGTTTGCCAGAGCAGCAACGTGCTGTTCAGCGCTTCAACGGGCACCGCCTTTGTTTGGGCAGGAGTAAACGGGTTTAGTTCAGTGAGTCAAACCAACACCCTTAGTGTTGCCCATCCAACACAAAGTGGGGTTTATCAGGTAACCGTTACAGCGGGTAATTCCTGCACCGCGGCCACTCAAGGTACAATTACGATACATCCAACTCCGAGTGTATCGGTCGCTGGAGCCACAGTGTGTGTGTCACAAACCTTGAACCTGAATTCAAGTTCCGTGCTGGGTGCGGGCTTTTTATGGTCCGGCCCCAATGGCTTTGTGTCTTTCTCTCAGAATCCTTCCATTGTAAACCCGGGTGTAACTGCTTCCGGCAATTATACGGTAGTGGCCACAAGTCCTCAGGGTTGCAGCAACACAGCCGTAGCCCATTCAACCGTGACCGCCATGCCGGTTGTTTCTTTTACCAGCAACAGCCCTCAGTGTTTCGGGAAAACCCTCACCTTCAACGCCGGAGCCAGTTCCGGGGCATTGAATTACAACTGGAATGGACCCAATGGGTTTACATCAACAGCAATCAGTCCGAATATTCCTAACGTTACCGTTCCTGCATCAGGAAACTACACACTTACTTTAAGCACCGGACCTTGTGTGGCCATGCTGATACAATCCGCTACGGTGCATGCTTTGCCGCTTCCTATTGCTTTTAATTCGGCACCGGTGTGTGAAGGAAAGCCCTTTCAGATGGGCGTAAACGCTTCAGGTGTAACTTACACCTGGACCGGCCCAAATGGGTACAGCAGCAATCTGCAGAGCATGAGCATCGCCTCAGCACAGTTGAATCTAACTGGCGTTTATACGGTTCAGGTAACGGATGCCAATGCCTGTGAGAATTTCAACACCACCTCGGTGACCATACTTCCAAATCCTGTTGTGAATGCCTCTGGCGATCTGGTGTGTTTTGGTGAGCCGGCGCAATTGAATGCCGCTGGAGCGGATACGTATTATTGGACTGGTCCCGGATCCTACACGGCAAGCGGAGCAAACCCTCTGGTTGATCCTACCATAAATGTTCAGGTGTGGACCTACACGGTTACCGGAACCGCCGTGAATGGGTGCACCGCCGTGGCTACCGCTACCATTGGTACACGTGTTTTACCAATACCAACACTTACTGCCACTGCGCGGGCCTGTGTAAATTCCTATGTGCATTTAAATGGAAACAGTTCCGGAGGTGGAGACTTAAATTACTCTTGGACTGGACCGCTGAATTTCAGTTCTTCACAGCAAAACACCTGGTTTATGGCAAGCAACACGGGCTATACAGGAAGCTACAGTTTAGTGGTGACGGATGTTTACGGGTGCATAGGCTACACCAGCACCCCGGTGCGTATTGATCCAGAACCCGGAGGACAAATCCTGGGAAAAACAAGTGGCTGTGTGCCCTTTTGTTCCAATTACGCTTTGGCATCCACGGATGGCAGCCAGCTAAACAACAACACCTGGAGTTTCATCGGTCAAAGTGTGAGCAGTCCAACGGTGAATTATTGTTTTAATGCACCCGGAAGTTTTGAACTCACAGGACGCTTTGAGGATGCACAGACCACCTGCAAAGGCATGGTCACCCAGGTTATTGAGGTGTTCCCCTTACCTGTTGCTGATTTTGAATTTTATCCTGTAAAACCAATAGAGAATCAAGATCAGGTGGTGTTTAGTAATACCAGTGAGGGAGAGCTTCAAACAAAATGGCAATGGGCCTTCAACGATGGCAAAAACACCGTTCACAACAACGAACATACCACTTACTTTTTTGAAAACGCAGGAAAATACGCCGTGGTGCTTATGGTGCAAAACACCTGGGGTTGCCTGGACACCATCATTAAAACGATAGAGGTGCTGTTGGATTTTAATGTTTATGTCCCCAATGCCTTTACTCCAAACGGCGACGGCTTGAACGATTTGTTTTTTCCGGTATTAAGGGGTGTAAAACGCTACGAGCTTCAGATTTTTGATCGCTGGGGAGTTCTAATTTTTGTTTCCAATGACCCGGAACTGAGTTGGGATGGCACTTTAAAGGGCGAGCCATGCCCCGTTGCCGCTTACAATTATAAACTTGTTCTTCTGAATACCAGTGGAGAAGAAAAGGAATACAGCGGCACAGTGAATCTAATCCGTTGATCAACATCGTGAGTTTGTAAATCCATCCTGAGTTTTCCACTAAAATTTCTGAATAAACCCCTGCCTGGCCTTGCTTGCATTGTAAAATTGTGCTTAGATTTGTTAGTTAAACGTATTTATGGGAAAATTATCGGACAGGGTACAGCGCATTTCAGAATCGCAGACCATCGCTATGGCCCGCAAGAGCCGAGAACTCAAAGCCCAGGGCATTGACATCATTAGTTTGAGTTTGGGGGAGCCTGATTTTCCCACACCCGACATCATTAAAGAAGCTGCTAAAAAAGCCATCGACGAGAACTTTTCTTATTACACCCATGTGTCAGGGTATCTTGAATTGCGTGAGGCCGTGTGTAAAAAGTTTAAGCGCGATAATGGGCTTGATTACACGGCAGATGAAATTGTGGTTTCCACCGGTGCAAAACAAAGCATTGCCAACGCGGTTTTGTGTCTTGTGAATCCAGGTGATGAAGTGATTATTCCTGCGCCGTTTTGGGTAAGTTACCTTGAGATATTAAAAATGGCAGAAGGAAAAGCGGTGTTTATTGAAACGGATGTTGAACAGGATTTTAAGATCTCAGCTCAGCAACTCGAAAAAGCAATAACGCCAAAAACCCGGCTCTTGATGATGAGTTCGCCCTGTAACCCAACTGGCAGTGTTTATACCAAAGAAGAACTTAAAGCGCTGGCAGAAGTGATTGCAAAACACCCTGATCTTTACATTATCAGCGACGAAATATACGAACACATTAATTTTTGCGGAGGCCACCAGAGTTTTGCACAGTTTGATTTTATAAAGGACAGAGTGATCACCATCAACGGGGTTTCAAAAGGATTTTCCATGACCGGCTGGAGAGGCGGCATCATGGCAGCGCCCAAATGGATTGCCCAGGCCTGTGATAAAATTCAAGGGCAGTTTACTTCGGCCACCAGCAGCATTACCCAAAAGGCCATGCACAAAGCCATGGAATTGGATTATGAAACTTACATCAAACCCATGCGCGATGCGTTTTTAAAACGTCGTGATCTGGTGGTTTCGCTTATGAAGGATATTCCGGGTTTAAAATGCAATGTGCCCCAGGGTGCGTTTTATGTGTACCCTGAGGTGAGTGCCTTTATCGGCAAGTCGTATCAGGGTACAAAAATCAACAACGCCACCGACCTCAGTTTGTTTTTACTCGAACACAGCCACTTGGCTCTGGTGCCCGGCGCGGCTTTCGGGGAAGACCGGTATTTGCGTATTTCCTACGCGGCCTCTGAAGAAGTGCTTCGCAAAGCCATGACGCGATTAAAAGAAGGTTTAGCAAAACTCAGTTAATAGAATAAGATTCATGAAAAAGTTTTCCATCAAAAAAGAGCGCATCCGCGAACTTTTTAAATCCTTTAACCACTTAAACGTGCTTATCATCGGTGATGTGATGATAGACAATTACCTTTGGGGAAACGTAAACCGCATTTCTCCCGAAGCGCCGGTACCCATTGTTTCTGTTAAACGCAAAGAGCAGCGTTTAGGCGGTGCCGCCAATGTGGCCCTGAACATTCAGGCCATGGGCGCCAATCCCATTTTGTGTTCGGTTATTGGAGTAGACAATGAAGGGCTTTCTTTTTTAGAACTGCTTAAAAAACAAAAACTCTCTCAAAAAGGCATTTTAAAAAGCAGAGAACGCATCACCACCATTAAAACCCGCATCATTGGCAACAATGCCCAATTGCTGAGGGTGGATGAGGAAGTGGAGGGAGACATCAACGCGGATGAGACCCAGCAATTGATAACACTCATCTCCTATATTTTGCACCACGACAGGATTGACGTGATCATCTTTGAAGATTACAACAAAGGCCTCATCAATCCCAAACTCATAAGCAAGGTGGTGGAACTGGCCAAACAAAAAAGCATTCCCACCTGTGTGGATCCAAAGAACAAAAATTTTAATGCCTACAAGGGCGTGAGTTTGTTTAAACCCAATTTAAAGGAACTTCGTGAAGGCATTAAACAAGACATCAGCGGGGACCACATCAACGAATTGCAAAGGGCCGTGAGCAGTTACCGCGTGAAACAAAAAATTGACACCGTGTTGGTTACACTCGCTGAAAAAGGGGTCATCACCAATTCAAGAAAAGTAAAGGAGCATTTGAGTGCGCACATTCGCAGCATTGCCGATGTGAGTGGAGCAGGGGATACGGTCATCTCTGTGGCCTCACTTTGCAGGGCCATGGAATGTGACGACATTTTAACAGCAGCCATTGCTAACCTCTCAGGAGGTTTGGTCTGCGAACAAATAGGCGTTGTGCCTGTTAATAAGGAACAGTTGCTGGAAGAAGCGCTGAACCTTGATTTTGTAAAATAATGCAGCACGATAAGGTTACTCCTTACCAGGATAAGGAATCGAAAAACCAACAGGTGGCCAAAATGTTTGATGCCATTTCGGGTCGTTATGATTTTTTGAATTCTTTACTTTCAGCCGGCATCCACAAAGGCTGGAGAAAAAAATGCGTAAAACTTCTGGAAGCCAAACAACCCAAAAGCATTTTGGATGTGGCTACCGGTACCGGAGATTTTGCCATAGCCTGTGCCAAGTTGAATCCTGAAAACATCACCGGCATCGACATCAGCGAGGGCATGATGAAGGTGGGTCGGGAAAAACTAAAACAGCTCAAACTCAATCACTTGATCAGTCTGGAATCAGGGAATGCCGAGGATCTGCATTATACTGAGAATAGTTTTGACGCCATTGTGGTGGGTTTTGGGGTGCGTAATTTTCAAAACCTTGAATTGGGGCTTTCCTATTTATACAAGGTACTAAAACCCGGAGGAACACTCGTGGTGCTGGAGTTCTCCTATCCTACCAATTTTTTTGTAAAAACTTTTTACAATTTTTATTTCTCATACATCACACCCTTAATAGGCCGAATATTTTCCAAGGACCGAAGGGCCTATTCCTACCTAACAGAAAGCGTAAAAGCCTTCCCTCACAATCAGGATTTTGTGGATGTGCTTGTGAAACAAAAGTTCAAAAACGCAAGCTTTACAAGCCTGAGTTTTGGAGTGGCAGCGATTTATAGGGGGGAGAAGTAGTGGGTAAGTGTTTTTTATTCCTTAGCCGGGAAAACAAAATGCATGAATGTTGGCAAGCCTTTTACAAATGATATTCCAATTTTCCTGCTTTTGCTAAAATTGTTTATTCAGGTTATGATAATCAATTTTAGACATGTAGGGAAAATATGGCAATATTTTAATGAGCTCCTTAGCATTACTTTCATCAATATTTTGGAATATCAATACCGCGTCTCTCTTGGAAACAGAAATAAAGAAACTTTCCAAAATATTTTCTTGTTTCCATTTGTTCACAAACTCCATTTCTTTTTTCGGTAATTCAGGAGTAGATTTTATTGTTTCTATTCCGTTGTCCGAAAGTGTAATTAAAACTAAGATTCTATTCATATGTCAAAATATTATTTTGGTAAAATTAAAGTATTTCGAGACATCTCTGCCTTCAGTTTGATTTAAGGAAATCGGGTGGCACAAATGCAATATTATCCGGTTTTTATCATGTTGAGTCCTGTTCCCCCCTTCCCTTTGACGTTATCGCGGTTGGTGCCGGCCCCTTACGAGAACTTTTGCTGACAAGCGAACGAGCGTCCACTATAAAGTTAAAATAATTTGAGCAGCGCCGCCACAAAAAATTGTCTGACCGAAAACAGGCGGCGCTTACGAGAAGCTACCTCTGTCCGGGCTGGCCGGCTAGCGGCTGTTACCAGTTGTGTTGCTTTCGTCTCCGTGATTGTTTTCTTGACTTTGAAGGTTTTCTTCTGAGAAGTCCTCTGTCTTGAAGCGAGAGGACGTCACCAGTACGAGAGGCCCACTAAGCAAGAAAATTATAAAACTTACAAGTCCACCATTATATAATGATACCCAAGACCCATAAACCATAATCATTATAGATCCATAAATCGTAAGAATTATGGAACCGATGACCCCATTGTCGTCATTGGGTGGCGAACAAAAAAAACCTGTTAATGCTAAGTATACACATAAAATTAACACATTTAAGCAATGACTAATTAATGTGAGTGCAGCACTTAACGGCAAAATATAAATCATCCATGACCGTCTTTTTATTAAAGTTATGCCAAAAAGATAGCTTGATGCAAATGTAGCAAGTGGCGCTGTAATTATGTACCAGTAGTGTCCCAATAAGTTTAAAGATAAATGCAAATAAAGAGTGTAGGCAAAAGTTAGAACAGTTGTCAAAATGGAAAATCTTATTCTATCAGAAAGTTTTAACAATGTCAAACTTTTTAATGTCACCAGCCACATTACTGGTAACTAGTTTATAGGAGTGAATTTATCACCCTAATCTCCCATATTCGCTTGGCTTGGGGTGGTTTTACCCACTAAAATACTCATTTTTGCAAATTTATTGAGCCAAATAGAAACTTGTTTCTTCTGGTCCTCATCTTTTTAGGCACGGAATTTGTAAAATTGTGATGTGTCTATTTTTGGTTTATGAATACAAAACGATGCTTTTTCCTTTTGCTGTGGCTAAAACTTCTGTTGGTGCATCCCTTGTTATTCTCTCAAATCCCACCAACCCCAACAATCACAGTGATGAATTCCACAGTAGGTTGCCCACCCAATAATCCCGGAGACGGCGTATTTCTGCTTTCATCCGCCACTTTTGGCAACTTATGGTCCAATGGAGATACCACCCAAATCGCAATCATTAAGGCTACCGGTAGTTATTCAGTTACACAAACAATTGCCGGTCTTACTTCTTCTCCCTCAGCGGCAGTGAGTGTTTCAATACACACATTCTCAGCCTTACTCCCTCCTTTTGGACCGCTTTGTTCTTCTGATGCTCCCATAGCATTGCAAGGTTCACCCCCTGGTGGATTTTATATGGGTAACGCCCTTGTTGGAACAAATTTTGTGCCTTCACTTGCTAATATTGGAAATCAAAATATTCTCGGTTATCAAGTCAGTCAAACATTTGGAAACCTTGTGTGCTATGATACCGCCTATATTCGAGTTGTAGTTTCAGAATGTGTGGGAGTAAATGAAGTTCAGGTGCCGGAATATATCGTTCGGGTTTGGCCCAATCCGGAAAACACTGCATTACATATTGAGTCAGGAAATGAGTTGATTCTGGGACTGAAACTAAAGGATTTGAGCGGAAAAACGCTTAGGGATAGGGAATCTGTATTTCAGCATTCTCTTCAGTTGGGTGTTGAGGATTTGCCTGCCGGAGTCTATCTGCTTGAACTTAGATTCGAAAACCAAATGCATCGACAGCGCATCCTGAGGTGATTAAAGTTTACTGGAACGAATAGGTTCTATCTATTAAAAAGCAGTCTTTCTCCTTTGATCCCCTCATCAAACTTCCCTTCATCGTACACCAAATGCCCGTTCACAAAGGTCTTTAGCACCGAGCTTTTAAAGGTATGGCCTTCAAAAGGGCTCCAGCCACACTTGTACAGTAAGTTGGATTTTTGAACGGTGTTGGCTTTGTTCAGGTCAACCAACACTAAGTCGGCAAAATAACCTTCGCGCAAATAACCCCGGTTTTGTATGCGAAACAGGTCTGCCACATTGTGCGCCATTTTTTCTACGATTTTTTCAAGACTGATTTTTTTCTGATGGTAAAAATCCAGCATGGCCACCACACTGTGTTGCACCAAAGGCCCTCCGCTGGGGGCTTTCAAGTAGGGAAGTGTTTTTTCTTCCAAAGTGTGAGGCGCATGGTCGGTGGCCACCACGTCAAGCGTACCATCCAGCATGGCTTCAAAAAGTTTGTCCCGGTCGTACATGGTTTTTACAGAAGGGTTCCACTTGATAAAATTGCCTTTGGTTTTATAATCCTCATCACTAAACCACAGGTGGTGAATACACACTTCGGCCGTGATGCGTTTTTCCTTCAAGGGTATTTTGTTGGTGAACAAACCGAGTTCCTTTGCCGTTGAAACGTGAAACACATGAAGCCTTGTGTTGTGTTTTTTGGCCAATTGCACCGCAAAGGAAGAGGATTTGTAACAGGCCTCTTCGCTGCGTATGATGGGATGAAAATAGGCCGGAAGGTCTTCGCCGTACTCTTCTATCATCTGTTTTTGTTTGGCTTTAATCATGGGGTCGTCCTCGCAGTGGGTCACGATCAGCGCATCCACTTCCGAGAACACGTGCTCAAGGCTGTGTACGTTATCCACCAGCATGTTTCCGGTGGAGGAGCCCATAAAGATTTTTACGCCCGCCACTTTACTGTAATCCACCTTTTGCAGTTCAGCAAGGTTATCGTTGGTGGTGCCCATCAAAAAGGAATAATTGGCCAAAGATACCTGCGCAGCGCGGCTGTATTTTTTCTCCAGTTCTTCAACCGTAATGGCAGGAGGTTGTGTGTTGGGTTGCTCCATGTATGAGGTTACTCCCCCGGCAACGGCGGCCTTGGCTTCGGTGTAAATTTCGCCTTTGTGGGTTAAACCCGGCTCTCTGAAATGCACCTGGTCATCAATGGCCCCGGGTAGCAGGTGCAAACCTTCCGCATTGATCTCTGTGTAATTACCAGGATTGTCAATGCTGCGATCGATGCGTGAGATGAACTGGTTTTCTATTAATACATCGGAAACAAAAATTTCTCCTTCGTTTACAAGTGTTGCATTTTTTATAAGATAGGGCATACGGCTCTTGAATTGGCAACCAAGTTAAGGAAATAGGCGTTCATTGTAAATAGCAAATAGGCCAAACAAGGCCCTAAATGGCTTCTAGTAATTCTCCAAAGCCAGAAAAAAACGCTCGATCTTTTCTTTCATGGCGGAAGGGCTGCAAGTGTAATTGTTTACGAGTATGGCAAAACACAAGTCTTTTCCTGATTTGGTTTTTACATAACCGGTATAGGCCCTCACACGTTCCATGTACCCGGTTTTGGCCCTGAGGTTGTTCTCTATCCATTTTCCTTTGCCGATGTTGCTCATGCTCCCGCTTTTTCCGGCAATGGGTAGTGAGGAAAGAAAGATCTTGTAATTTTCAGTATCGTTGTAAATTTTAGCCAGTGCATTGGCCAGTAATGCGCTTGAACAGGTGTTGGCCCTTGCCAAACCGCTCCCGTCCTTCATGTTCAGGCTGCTGAGGTCCAGGCCCCTTTGGCTCCAGTACTCTGTTACAGCCTCCAGACCTTTTTTTGTATCGCCTTTACCAAGCGCTCTCAATAAACTTTCGCAAAACAAATTGTTGCTTTTTAAATTGGTTTGTATCACAAGATTATCCAGGTCGGGTGAAAAGTGTGAGAATAAAAACTGGCGGTTTTCTCCGGTTTCCACATAAGTGAACCTGGAGACGGCCTGTTCCACCTTGCATTTTACACCAAGGGACGCCAGTGACTTGCAAAGAGATTCCGCGCAAAGCAAGGCAGGGTCTGGTAAGGCCGCTTCAATTTCGTAGTGTTTTTTGTTTGGAGGCAATGTGCCTGACACCTGTTTGCTGAATGCCTGAGGATCTCCATAAACGATGGCCTGATCAGAAGTTCCATCTGCCAAAACGTTTGAACTGAGCTCAATGTTTTTGCTGCTGTATTTCGGGGAGTACGAAATGAGCTTTGCTTCAGAATCTTTGACCCCGGTTTGAAATACGATCTTAAACTTGTTGTCCATGAAAGATAAGCCGTTGGGCGTAGCGCCGTAATAGTTGCTGATGTCAGCCCATATCCATTCTCCCGGAATGTTCCGGTCAAAATACGAAGCGTCGCCGATCACTTTTCCTTTGATCTCCTTAATTCCCTTTTCTTTAATGAGTTTGGCCCATTTGTCGGTCACCAAAGTATTGTCCTTGTTGTAAACTTCCGATTGTAAGCTGGGGTCGCCGCCTCCAAGAATAAGGAGGTCTCCATCCAGCACACCGGTAGCGGCATCCAATGTGCCGGTATAAAACAAACGGGTTTCAAAACGGTAATGCTGACCCAGTTTTGAAAGCGCGGCGTAGGTGGTCAGCACTTTCAAGGCACTTGCAGGCACCAGTGCTAGTTGAGAATTCTGTTCAAGCACCACCGCTTTGGTTTTAGCATCCAGCACACAAAAACCCAGCCCGGCGCTTGCCAGATCCATGTCTTTTTTCCAATCTTCAAGCACCTTGTTCATTTGCCCAAAGTGGAACAAAGGAATCAGGACCAATATGATTAGTCGTTTGAACATTTTACCAGATTTCTACACGGTCTTTTTCTTCTCTGTACAGTTTATCCCCGACTTTGATACCAAAGGCCTCCTGAAATTCTTTCAGATTGCTTAAAGGCACAAAGGCCCTGATGTATGCCGGAGCATGGTAATCCATACTCAACAAACGTTTTAGTTCCGCGTCCCTCACTTTTGATTTCCAGCCCTGGGCCCAGGCAATAAAAAAACGTTGTTCTCCGCTGAAGCCATCCAGGGTTTTGGATTTGCCCGTACCCAAAGATCTTAAATAGGCGTGGTATGATAAGGTAACGCCTCCAAGGTCAGCGATGTTTTCGCCCAGGGTGAGTTGTCCGTTCACATGCAAACTGTCCAACAACACACAGGCATTGTATTGTTCTACAAGCCGTGCCGAGCGCTCTTCAAAGTTTTTAAAATCCGCTTCGGTCCACCACATTTTCAGGTTCCCGAAGGCGTCAAATTTGGCGCCTTCATCATCAAACCCGTGTGTGAGTTCATGACCGATGATGGAACCCATGGTGCCATAATTGGCGGCGTCATCGGCTTTGGGATCGAAAAAAGGAGGTTGTAAAATGGCTGCCGGAAAGGTGATTTCATTGGTGCTGGGGTCGTAGTAAGCATTTACGGTGACCGGGGTCATTTGCCATTTGTAGCGGTTCACCGGTTTTTTTAATTCGCTCAGCATGTCACTGTGCTCAAATCTTCTGGCGCTGCAAATGTTTTCCCAATAACTTTTTTTGCCGATCACCATGCCCTGGTAGGTTTTCCATTTGTCGGGATAACCGATTTTACGGATCATGCGATCGAGCTTTTTGTTAGCCATTACCTTGGTTTCAGCACTCATCCAACTGCGCGTGGAAATGCGCTGGCGGTAGGAGGCCACCAAGTTATCGATCATTTTGTTAACCTTGGCTTTGGACTCTGCCGAAAAGTGCTGTTTCACATACTCTTTTGAGAACAATTCCCCCATGTTGGCATCCATGGCTTTAAAAACACGTTCCCAGCGCGGCTTAATGCTTTTGGTGCCGCTCATGGCCGTTCCTCTGAAATTAAAGTCGATGTACTGGAATTTTTCAGAAAGGTAAGGTGCCGCGCCCATTAACACCTGAGCTTTCGCATACATTTGAATGATGCTGAGTGGGGCCCGCGACATGAGCACATCCACCTGTTTCAGGAAATTTACACTGGTAACGATCACCGTATCCGGTGTGGATATTTTTTTAGAGGCAAAATAGTTTGCCCAATTGAAGGATGGGGTCAGTTTTTGAAGTTCGGCGAAAGTATAGGGATTATAGGTTTTTTCTGTTTCTCTTAAGTCCTGTTTGCTCAGGGCTTCATTGCTGAGGTTGGTTTCGTAACTAAGTACTTCATCTGCAGCTAAGGCAGCCTGTTGTTCTGAATGCCTGCTAAGCGTGAACAAACTGTTGAGATAGGTTTTGTATTCTGTTCTGAGTGTTTCTTTTTTCGGGTTGTGGTAATACTCCCGGTCGCCCATGCCATAACCCGCCTGGGTGATGTAAAGCACATTTTTTTTGCTGTTTTTAAGATCAGGAGCAACGTAAATGGTAAAAAACAAAGGAACGCCCAGATAATCCAATTCGGATTTCAAGGCGAGCACCTGATCAGGTGTTTTTAAACTGTCGATGAGTTTAAACAAAGGAAGAATAGGAAAAAATTTTTGTTCGTCAAGGCTTATGGAATCCATTCCGCTCAGGTAAAAATCCCTGATGCGTTGCACATCGCTTCCAGCCACAGCCGACTTATTGTTTGCCATTTTATCGAGTATCACCTTAATGCGTTTGAGGTTGGTGTTGTAGATCTCGTTAAAACTTCCGTAACGGGCATCGCTTTCCGGGAGCTGAAACTGGGTTTGCCAGTTTCCATTGCAGTAATTGTAAAAATCATTGCCTGGCACCAGGGTGGTATTCATGTTTTTGAGAACAATACCCGATTTTGTTTGCGCCTGAACATTCAGGAGCGGAAAAATTAAAAGGAAGAGGGCGATGTGTTTCATACTTTTTTTTAAGGGAATATTGGGATAACGAAGATACTAATTTAGCTCCACAACTCTGTTTTCTTCCAGGTAGAGCAGCAGTTTTCGTATGGGGCCATAACCAAGGGATTGGAGCGCGTTCGCGTATTCAAGTACTTGACTGGCGTGTTGTTCCCGGTCTTCTTTGCCACTTTTGTAATCGATCACCACGGTTTCCTTTTCCATAAACACAATACGATCCGGCCTCAGAATCTCACCCTGTGCGCTTAAAAGTTCGGCTTCGTTTTTGACCTTCACACCTTCTTTAAAACAGGGCGCTACTTTGGGGTGGTTTAAGATATTTTCAATCAGAAGTTTTAATTCCGGAATCTGGTTATTGCTATAAAACCCCTTGAGTTCGCCTTTTCGCAAAGCCAAGTCGAGATCGGTCCTGTAGGTAATATTCGATAGGATCCAGTGAAGTAAAATGCCCTGAGCTCTGGCCCGCTCATCTTTGCTGTTGTGTAAATATGCTGGTTTCACTGCAAACTGCACCTTTTTTTCAGAAAAACGAAGTGGGTCTAATGCATAGCTGGCATGGCCCGCGTGTTTTTCCTTGTTTTTTTTGGCTTGGGGTATACCACTTTCATACAAGCCGTTTTCACGCGTTTCAAGCGTATGAGGAACAGCATTCAAAAGCCAGGAATTAACGGCGTTGTTGCCCTTGCCACTGTTCTGACAGATGATGTGAAGGCGCTCAACGGCACGGGTAAACGCCACATACAACAGGTTGAGGTGATCGAGTAACATGGCCTGTTTTTCTTCTGCTATTTCTTTTTCAAAGCCCGATTCGGATGCTTTTTCGCTGAGGGTTACCACAGCAATCGGCAAATCGATTCGGCTTTCCTTCAGCTCTATCCAGTTTTCTCGAAACTGATCTATTTTCCAGTTGCAATAGGGGATGATCACCACCGGAAACTCCAGCCCCTTACTGGCGTGTATGGTCATTACACGCACGGCATCCGTGTCCTGTGGAATAATAAGCGACGCTTTTTTTTGCCGGTTCTGCCACCAGTTTAAAAATTCGCTGAGGTTGGAGTTTTCCTTTTGCAGGAAGTGGTTGATCTCGTCAAGGAAAAAACGGACAGCCAAAGCGGCATCACGGTTAAGATCCAGTACCCGACTTAGTTCGGTGCAGAGGTCGAATAAATTGCTACGGTAAAGTTCGGCTTCATTCAGGGAATACCCATATTTATTAAGCAAACCAAACAAACTGGATTTGCGGGCAACGGCTTGCAGGGCACTGTGGAATTCGTTTTCGTTCAGCACTTTTTTTTGAAAAAGAAAATTGAGCACAAGGCCGGCGCTGATGTTGTCATCGGGATTCAACAAATACCGGAAGAGGGCCAGCAGCACCTGAACTTCAGGAATGTAAGAAAGTAACAAAGAGTCGGAAGAAACCACAGGAATTTGGTCCTGCATCAGAAAATGTGCAATGCTGTGACCTTGCTGATTGGTTTTACACAACACACAAATGTCACTGTACAAAAATCCCTGACTTAATGCGGATTGAACCTGTAAACGAATGTGTGTGAAATTGGCCTGGTCGGCATCCTCATTTTTTGGATCGAAGGCAAACAGGCTTACGTAACCGCCTTCTCCTCCCATGTTTTGTTGTGTGCTGTTATGATAGATTTTGCTTGTGTCTTCATCCAATAGGGTGGAAGCGAGTTGAGTAAAGAGGCTGTTGTTAAAATGCACGATGGTGTTGAGGCTCCTGTAATTTTTATCGAGTTGTTTTTCCTCAAAATTTCTAATCAGGTTGGCTTCTCTTTCCTGCATCACCTGATTTCCCACTTCATATTCGTAATGGGGCAATTGTGTGAATTGTTTTACATTGGCATTTCTCCAGCGGTAAATGCTTTGTTTTCCATCGCCCACCAACAAATTGTACCAGCCCCCTGAGAGGGAATTGTCAATGAGGGGCAACATGTTCTGCCATTGTAAACTGCTGGTGTCCTGAAATTCATCCAATAAAAAATGACGGTAACGTTCTCCTAAACGCTCGTATATAAAAGGTGTGGGTTCATTTTGGATCAATTCAAACAGTTTGCGATTAAACTCCGAAATAAACACCACCCGCGATTCTTCCTTGCGTTCTCTGCTGATCTCTTCGATTTTTTTCAGAAGCATGAGTGGGTACAACTGTTTTTCGATCAGTCGGCAGAGTGAGAAGAGTTTGTATTCTTTTTGTATATAGTCAATCAGTTCCTTAGCCAGCTCACCGAGTTTTTGGGATAGTTCCAGTTTTTCTGAATTCTGTTCGGAGAACCACCTGTTCTGTTCAATGGCCTTAAGTAAATTGCTTCCCTCTGTATCTGTGAGGACAATTGTTTTTGAATGGACTTTGTGAAAAAAGTTTTGCGGACCTCTGGATTTGCCCAGAAACTCATCGCTACTGAATCCGCTTTTCGATATCAATTGTAAGGCTATGCCTGAAAGACCGGCAGTATGGGCGTAGAAGGAGCTGATGTGTTCTCTGATTTGGGTTTTAGCGTGCCTGAGCTGTTCATCATCGATCTGACTCAGGAGTTCTACATAGGGCCCTGAGTTTTCTTTGTGCAACAACTTTGAAAAATTCTGGATCAACACTTCCGGATCCCATGAACTGTTTTCTTCGGAACGCAGCAAAACGTATTCCTTTAATAATTTGCTGATGTAAGGATCTTCTCCTGTACGGGAAATGAGTTCCCTCACCACCTCGTAAAAAAAGCGGTCTTCATCCAGTTCCACCTCAAAATTAACCGGCAGTTTCAGGTCGTGAGCAAAGGTTTTTACAAGGCGGTGGGTAAAACTATCAATTGTGCTTACCGAAAAATCGGAGTAATGGTGGAGCAATTCCTTCAACACAACCGAAGCCCTTGTTTTCAGGTCGTTTGATTTGATCCCGAGTTCATCGCAAAGCAAATTTCCTGCCCCCTTCATTTCTCCAAGGGAGATGCGGTGCAAACTTTCAATGATGCGGCTTTTCATTTCGGCCGCGGCCTTGTTGGTAAAAGTAACCGCTAATATGCGTTTGTAATTGCTGCGGAGTTTGGTGGCATCGTACAAACAAAGGCGCAGGTATTCTTTTACAAGGGTAAATGTTTTACCGCTGCCCGCACCCGATCGATACACTAAAAACTTGCTCATGCCTTGTGCTAAAATAAAAAAGACCGCCTTTCAGCGGTCTTTTTCTTATGAATTCTTTTCAGGATTATTCTTCTTCCTCTTCTTCTTCTTCCGATTTTGGTTTTGGTTTCGGTTGAACTTTCGGTGCATTTGGATCTACATAATCAAAACTCAATACCTTAAAGGTGGTTCTCCTGTTCTTTTGGTGTAAAGCCTCTTGCTCCTGTTTGGTCTTGGCTGCTTTAATGGTAGCATCTGAGACCAATAATTGGGTGGCGCCAAAGCCCTTGGCAACTAAACGTGCGGATGCTATTCCTTTTTCACTTACCAAAAAGTCAACGCAGGATTGGGCACGGGCCTGAGACAGTTTCATGTTGTCGGCTGCACCACCACGGCTATCGGTATGGGAGTTCAATTCCACCACAATAGCAGGGTTGTCTTTCAAAATGTTATACAAGTAATTGAGTGAATCTTTTGACTGTGGAAGCAGTTCAGCGCTGCCCAATTCATAAAGGATTTCGGGCATACGCAAGTTTGAAATTACCGGCTTCACAAAAAAGTCAGCCACGAAGTCCTGTGATTTGTCGAGGCCAACAGTTGTAATAACACGTTGATCTTTATTTGCTAAGTAGCCGTCTTTAAGGAAACTTGCAGACTTAGAACTTTTGCTGGTTTCGGTGGAGATGGTGTAAGTGGTTTTCTCTTTTAATTTGAAGGTATAAGCTCCGTCTTTCCCGGTCATCACTTCAGAGATGTCCCCATTGCTTCCTATGATTTTTACCTTAACCACTTCTACTGGCTCATTTCTTCCTTTACCTGTGTTGGGATCCCCTTCGCTGAACACAAATCCTTTTCCTGTGAAATTAAGTGGTGGCAGGTAAAAACTCCAGATGTCATCTGTGCCCTTTCCGCCTTCGCGATTACTGGTGAAGTAGCCTTTGTTCTTTTTGCCCTCGTAAACAATTCCAAAGTCGTCGTATGAAGAATTGATAGGCGATTTGAGGTTCTCAACAGGTTTGGTGAATTTCCCGTCGGCTCCGACTTCCGCCATAAAGATGTCCAATCCTCCCATACCAGGGTGGTAATTGGAAGAGAAATACAGGTATTTGTTGTCGGTAGATACGGTTGGGAACATTTCGTCACCCTCTGTATTAACGGCTGGACCGGCGTTTACTGGATTGCCCCAGCTGTTGGTCTTAACTTCAAAGCTGCAATACCAAATGTCAATGCCTCCGTAACCGCCGGATTTGCGACTTGAAAAATAGAGGCGCTTAGCGTCGCTTGACAAACATGGATGCGCAAAATGAATGGTATCGATGTTGAAAGGCAACAAGCTTGAAGGTCCCCAGGTGCTGCCTTGTTTTTTGGCCATATAAACACCGCACTTGTTGATTTTATTTTTTTCTTCCGGACAACGGGTAAAAAAGATCATGTCTCCCTTTTTACTTACCCAGGCATTGCCTTCATTAACTTCGGTGCAAACTGCTGGGGGTAGAAGAACAGGAGTAGACCATTTTCCGTTTTTATCGACTTTAGTTTCATACAAGTCAGATTTATAATTTCCAGTCGTGATGTCCTGATCGCCAAGACTGCCTGGGCGGTTGGAGGTGAAGATGAGCGTTTTGTATTTTTTGTCACTGAATGAAGGAGAGTGATCCCTTTCCTTGGAGTTGATCATGGACATGTTCTCGATCTTGTATCGCAGAGGATTATCGGTCCATTGTTGGCTCAATTCGCAGGATTTAACACCCAAATCGGCTTTTTTTGCATTTCCACCCTTGCTTTTGTAATTTTTGTACTCCACAATGGCGTCATCGTACCTTTTTTGGCTTTTTAACACTTCAGCGAGTTTGAAATACACAATAGGATCGTCGTAATTGGAAGCGATGGCTTTGTTGTAGTAGGCTTCAGCCCCTTTGTAATCGTTGATTTCCTGACTGGCATAGCCTGAACGGTACAGAATAAGCGGTTTTTTATCGTTTGGTGCATCCGCGTAAGCTTGTTTGTATTGGTTGATGGCCGTGTAATACTGATGTTGCTGGAAGGCAGCGTCGGCTTTCTGTAAAGCTTTTTGCGAGAAGCCGGAGATCGACAAAATCAATAGAGCGGCCGCTAAAAAAGTGTACTTTCTTGTGTTTTTCATACTCTGCATTAAGGTTAGACGGCTGCTAAAATAATAATTTTTTTTAAATATTGTAGAATTTAAGTTTTCTTAATGTCATTTTCATAACCCCTTAATAATTATTGGGTTCCGGGAGGCTCTGGTCTGGGTCAAAAAGTCGATTAAAGATTTTAAAAGGCCTTCAAAAATTGAGTAATTTCATGCGGATGGCCGGACTCTATTTTCATATCCCTTTTTGCCGGCAGGCTTGCAATTATTGTGATTTTCATTTCAGCACAGTTCTAAAAGATAAAAGTAGGGTGCTAAACGCCATGCTTTTGGAGCTTGAACAGCGTAAAAACTATTTGAATGCGGCAGAATTAAGCAGCATGTATTTTGGAGGAGGCACGCCAAGCGTTTTGGATGAAGAGGAATTAATGCAGTTGATTCAAAGGTCCCTACTTTATTTTAAACTCAGGCAGGATGCGGAAGTCACCCTGGAAATTAACCCTGATGATGTGACAGGAGAAGTGCTTAAGATGTGGAAAAGAGCAGGGATCAATCGTTTGAGCATGGGTTTGCAAAGTTTTGACGATGAGGAATTGAAGTGGATGAAACGCAAACACCGCCGCGACGATTCGCTCAGGGCCATACAAGTGGCCGGGGAGGCAGGGTTCACAAACATCAGCATCGACCTCATTTATGGCAGCAAGTTTCAGGACCTGGGAACCTGGTCGGAAACCCTTGATCAGGCCATAGCACTTGACACCAAACACATTTCGGCATACAATTTAACAATCGAGGATAAAACAGAACTTGGTGTAAAACACACAAGAGGTCAGGAGCCCGGAGTGGATGAGCAGCTTTCTGTGGCGCAATTTCAAATGATGAGAAAAAAATTACTGGAGGCAGGATTTGTGCATTATGAGGTGTCTAATTTTGCTAAACCCGGTTTTGAAGCCAAACACAATAGCGCTTATTGGAAACAACAGAGTTATCTGGGAATCGGACCTTCTGCGCACTCCTTTGATTTGAATTCCAGACAATGGAATTTTGCCAATAACCCACGTTACTGCAAAGCCATAGAAAACGGAGAGCTGCATTACGAAGCAGAAGTGCTCAGTACTAACGAACGGTTTAATGAGTATGTACTTACCGGCTTAAGAACTCTAAAAGGCTGCGATGTAAACGTTATAGGCAACGCGTTTGGTGATTCGTATAAGCTGCATTTTGAAACACTGGCTGCAAAAAAGAAACGCTTTTTTAACACAGAAAACGGTATTTATTCACTGAATGAAGCTGGCCTTTTGCAAGCCGATGCCATTGCCTCCGACCTATTTTTGCTTTGAAAGAAAGTCCTGGATCAGGGCATCGCTTTTCTGAACCGTGTTTTTTAACCATTCAAAATACACCATGGTTTTTTCTTCTTCGCTCAGTCGGTAATCAGTTACAGTTTCGCGAATACGCCTGCTTAATTCATACATACAAATTGCCGCGCTTACGCTGATGTTAAAACTTTCGGTGAAACCATACATCGGTATTCGTACAAAAGCATCGGCTGCTTTTACCACCTCCTCTGAAATGCCTTCCAATTCAGTTCCAAAGACCAAGGCGAATTTATGGTCCACCGGCAATTCGTTCAAGGTAAAATCATTTTTATGTGGACTTGTGGCCACAATCTTATACCCCTCTTTTTTCAAAGTACTGAGCGCTTCCTGCGTGTTGTTCTCAGTGTTTTTGTGCCGGTGAATGCTCAGCCAGTTGCTGCTGCCAAGGGCCACATCATCGCTTATTTTCAGGTGATTGTTGTTCTCAATAAAATGCACGTGCTGTACGCCAAAACAATCGCAGCTTCTCAATACAGCACTGGTGTTGTGCGCCTGGAATACGTTCTCGAGCACAATGCGCATGTGCCCGCTACGCTGCGATAGCACATGATGTAAACGGTCTTTGCGTTTATCGGTAATAAACCCTTCCAGGTAAGGAATAAGGTTCTGGATGTTCTGCTCGTTCATGAAGGGAATGTAAATTAAATTAAATTTTTCCATTGAAATCGTATATTTGTGTCGCAAACGGTTCTTGAAAAAGAATAATAGGGAATGGTGTGAAATTCACCAACAGTTCCCGCTGCTGTGTGTCCTTAAGAATAACCCGCGCATTCTATAGCCACTGTTCCCTTAGGAATGGGAAGGCGCCCGGGCAAGGATGAGTCAGAAGACCTGCCATTTGCAGCACGGTTGAAACCTCCGGGAATTGGGGCCAAAACACGCAGACATTAAACATTGTAGTGAGAGGATCAGGTCATAACAACTGTAGGCACAGGTGTGTTTTAAAATGGAGCGCTCTGTTTTTGGCACTGATGGCCATTTCATTTCTGAAAGCTCAGGACACCACAACCTTAAAAGAAGTGGACATTGTGGTGGAGAAAAGCGGAAAATTTTCCTGTGGTAAAAAAAATCAGGAATTAGATTCAAGTTTGTTGAGTTTGTACCGTTACAAAACCCTGAATGAGTTGCTGAGCGAAAATACCGGCATCTTTATTAAAAATTACGGACCCGGTGCCCTGTCCTCTGCGGCCTTGAGGGGCGGAAGCGCCTACCACAGCGCTTTGTTGTGGAACGGGTTTAACATTCAAAACCCTATGTTGGGTCAATCGGACCTGGGCAGTTTACCGGTTTTTTTATTCGATAAGGCAGGCGTTGAGTACGGCGGTTCTTCGGCCTTGTGGGGCAGTGGGGCGGTAAGCGGGAGTATTTTATTACAGAATTCAAGTCCCTTCAACACCGGCACAAGTGTATTGTTCAACGTAAACACAAACAGTTTTGGTACTGCCAATGTAGGATTAGCGGCGGTTTACAGTAAAAAGAAATGGGTGCTTTCCACAAAATTATACGGGAACCATTCCAACAACACCTATAAATTTAAAAATGATTCAGGCGCTCTGCTCAAACAAACGCAGGCGGCTTACCGATTTTTGGGTTTGTTGCAGGAATTTAAGGTCATCACTGGAAAAAGAAGTTCCCTTGCTTTCAACGTCTGGTTAAACTCCAATGAAAGGCAAATTCCTCCCTCAGATCAGCTTGTTGTAAGCAAATCCTATCAGTACGACAAAGCCTTTCGAGGCACCCTGGCCTGGAATTATAGTGGCAGGCGCTTACAATCCGTGATTCGCGGAGCCGGATTCATTGAGCAGATCAATTATACGGACAGCACCATTGCTTTGTTTTCAAAAAGTCAATCCCAAACCACAGTAATTGAAAACGAAAACTTTTTCAATTACCACGTAAAACACCGCTTGCATTTTGGCATTAACAGCACCTTGAGTTCAGCCACATCCGATAATTACATTGGCAAACCCGAATTAAACCGTTTTTCAGTTTTACTTGGCCATCGTTCTCTCTTGTTTCAGAACCGGCTTCATGGCTCAGTTTCAATAAGGGCAGAGTATTTTTCGGCTTCGGCTTTGCCAATCACAGGAAACCTTTCCCTTGATTATTTTGTTTTGTCTGGACTTAAACTGCAGGCCAATGCGGCCAGAATTTACAGGCAACCCACTTTAAACGAATTGTACTGGCAGCCGGGCGGAAACGCCCAACTCTTACCTGAAGAGGGCTATACCTACGAGGCGGGCGCAAGCTATGAGAAAACAATCAAACGGTACGTGTTTTCAATTGGGGCCTTTGCCTATTCAAGGCACATTCATAACTGGGTGCTCTGGGTGCCAGGTCCCTCTGCAATCTCAAGTCCTCAAAACATACAACAGGTTTGGAGCAGGGGCACCGAAACGGATTGGAAACTCAGGTACAGCAACAAAGAATTTGGCTGGCAATTTACACTTCACAGCACCTACGTACTTTCAACCGTTGAAGAAACCCAGCAAACCAACAGCGATACAAAAGGCAAACAACTCATATATACACCACGCTATTTGTTTGTGGCTTCAGCAAAGGTTTGGTATGAAAACACCAGCTTGAGTTTTTTTCAGCAATACACCGGCTATAGGTTTACCACAAGCGATAACGGCCAATGGCTTGATCCGTATCACCTGTCCTCCTTACGTATGAATTACAGCTATCCGCAAAAAAACCTGAACCTTGTTATCTTCCTAGGCTGCAACAACCTGTTCAATTCGAACTACCAGGTGGTTGAGGGAAGGGCCATGCCGCTGCGAAATTTTGAGGTGGGCATTAGCGTTTTAACCAATTATAAAAATAAAAACAAAACCATAAAACAAGTCCAATGAAAAAAAACCATTTACTCAGTCTAATCCTTTTCTGTGTTTTAAATTCAAGTGCTCAATTGATGGTGTCAGATTTTGAGACCTTCACGCTCAGTCCGAACAGTTATTATGAGGACACAACCAGTACCCCCTTCAGTACACAAAATGCGTCCTTTCAACACCAGTATTCCAAGTTTGGTACGAGTTGGTATTGGACAGGAGGTTTTGCTTACACAAACGTGAACGATTCGGCCAATGGAAGCTATTTGAATCTTTATGGTGTTAAGGCCTATAAAGGGTACAACGCCTCCTCAAAATTCGTTGTGGGTCAGAACAGAAGCGTGATACAACTGGCCTCTGCGCAAAACACCGTGGAAGGATTTTATGTCACCAACACCACCTACGCATATAAAATGATTTTGCTGGGAGATACGGCAAATGGCATTTCAAGGAAATTCGGAGATACGACCGGCACGGGTTCAGGAACCACAATTGCTCAAGGCGCATACCCTGATTTTTTTAAACTCACGGTTAAAGGGTACAACAACGGGCAAATCGGCAGTGATAGTGTTGTGTTTTATTTAGCCGATTACCGCTTTCAAAACAACGCGTTGGATTACATCGTTGACACCTGGCAATGGGTAAACACCTCTTCTCTAGGTGAAGTGGACAGTCTTAAATTTTGGATGTATTCTTCCGATGTTGGACAATTCGGCATCAATACACCCTTGTTTTTTGCTCTGGATAATTTCACAAGCAATGGGTTGATCATCGGCCTGGATGAAATCAAGGGAATTGAAGACGTGGTGGTCTACCCACTTCCTTTCCATGATCAGATCACGGTGTCAACTGCAGAGAATTTTTTATCAGGAACAAAACTAAACATCATGGACCTTCAGGGAAAGCAAGTTTTCTCCTCAGGGTTAAGCGAAGGTAAAACCACGTTTGATCTTTCAAATTTGCCTTCAGGACTTTATCTATTAGAAATTTTGAAAGGTGAAAACGTCAAACGCATGAAATTGATCAAAGAGTAAACACAATGGCAATCTCACTAAGGTCCACGTTGTTCTGCTGTTTTTTTGGCTTGCTGGTCTTGTCCTGTGTTAAGGACAAACCGGAGGCACATTCGCCAGTGCTCAGCAATCCCGAGTCATCGAAGCAGGTGTTTGTGGTCAATGAGGGTAATTTTTCTTCCGGCAATGCCTCCATTTCGCTTTACAACACGGCAAACAATGAGGTCCAGGAAGACCAGTTCAAAGCAGTGAACAATGCGGCTTTAGGAGACGTGGCCCAAAGCATGGCCCTCATCAATGGACACTATTATCTGGTGGTGAACAATTCTGGTAAGATCGTTGTGTGTGATAAAAACTTTAAAATGACAGCCAACATCACGGGTTTGCTTTCGCCCCGCTACATCCTTCAGGTGAGTGTCACAAAAGCCTATGTGAGCGATTACAAATCGGGCCGTGTTTCGGTTGTGAACTTAACCAACCACTCAGTAAGCCATAGCATTATCTTGCCGGGCTGGACCGAAGAGATGCTGATGCTTAACAACAAGGTTTTTGTGTGTAATGTGAATAGGGAATACCTGTATGTGATCGACCCAAATCAAGATGAGGTGGAGGACAGTGTTTGGGTGGGGAAAAACGTTTCCGGGATCCAATCAGATAAAAATTCTAAAGTCTGGATACTGAGTTCAGGAGATTTAGCAAATTCTTCTGCACGGCTTTCCCTGATTAACGCAACTACTCTGGATGTTGAAAAAACCTATGTTTTCCCGACACAGCGTCAGCCCTTTAAATTGGCTATAAACGGGCAAAGAGACAGTTTGTATTTTATCGACAAGGGCATTTGTGTGATGCCTGTAAATGCTGTTGCTTTGCCAGATGTGCCGATCATACCCGCGGGGCAAAGTAATTTTTATGGTTTGGGAATTCATCCTCAAAGTTCTGAAATTTATGTATCGGATGCACTGGACTACGTTCAGCGATCACACATTACCGTGTATTCGGCAGCAGGCAGCAAAAAAACGGAATTTAAAGCCGGCATCAATGCCAACGGTTTTTATTTCGAGTAAAAAATACCATCTTTGGTGCACTGAGCCATCACCTGCATATTGTTTCGTTTGATGTTCCTTACCCCGCCAATTATGGTGGCGTAATGGATGTGTTCTACAAAATCAAATCGCTGCATCAGATCGGGATAAAAATTCACCTTCATTGTTTTCATTATGGTCGGCCCCCAGCGCCTGAACTCAATGTCTATTGCGAAACGGTTTCGTATTATAAAAGGAAAACCTCCCTCTGGTCGCACTTTTCTCTTTTGCCTTATACCGTGCGCTCCAGGCAATCTGAAGAACTCAAAAAAAATCTACTCAAGGACAGCCATCCTATCCTTTTTGAGGTGTTGCACACCACTTGGCTGATGCATGATAAGGCATTCCGCGGACGCTTTTGTGTGTACCGGCACAGCAACATCGAACACGATTATTATAAAGGGCTTGCCAGGGCAGAACAACACCTATTGAATAAATTGTATTTGAAACTGGAAGCGTTTAAGCTAAAACGTTATGAGACCATCATTCGCCACGCTTCGCTGATTCTTGCGGTGAACATCAGGGACAGGGATTATTTTAAGAGAAAATTTCCTTCGGTACCTTGTGAATTCCTGCCGAGTTTTCACCCCGGAGAATTAAGATCTCTGGAAGGAACAGAACCTTATGTGTTATTTCACGGCAACCTCTCCGTTTCTGAAAATGAGGAGGCCGCGTTGTGGCTGTGCAGAGAAGTGTTTCCATTTTTAAGGCAGAAAGTGATTGTGGCCGGACTCGAACCTAGCTCAGGACTGGTTCAACAGCTAACCATTCATAAGAACGTGCAGTTGATAAAAAGCCCAAGCGAAGAACATATGCAACAATTGATCCGGCAAGCCGGTATCCATGTGTTGTACACATCTCAGGCCACGGGTTTAAAACTTAAACTTCTGAACGTATTAAATAGTTGTGGCTTTGTGATCTGTAATCCCGAAATGCTGGAGGGTACTGGCTTAAGAGAAAACGACGGTTTGTATCTTGCCCGAAACGGAGCCGAATTTATTTCAAGAATTAACCAATTGTCAGGCACTCAAATGCGTCAGGAACAATTGAATGAACGTAAAAAACTGCTCATCCTCTTCGACAATCCCTTAAACGCTAAAAAACTCGTCCGTCTGGTTTTTGCCGGCACTACACCAGCACCATAGGAATTTTTATTTCGTGTCGAATACTATCTATGGTGGAGCCCAGCAACAGATCCTTCAATGTTCGGTGACCGTGGGTGCCCATTACCAAGGTATCGCAATTCAGGTCTTTTACCAATTTGGGAATGGCTTTTTTAGCATCACCAAATCCAAGCTGAATTTCAACTTCAAAACCGGCCTGTTGCAGCAATTTTTGGTATTCAATGAGTTTGGCTGCATCTTCGTCTCTTTCCAAATCACGGGTATTTTCTCCGTATACAACAGCTCCGGTGCTTTCCAACACATGAATCAATATAAAAGTAGACTCTTTGTTCCCCATTTGCAGCGCTTTGTTGATGGCTTTGTTATCGCTTGAGCTAAAGTCAACCGTAACCGCTATGCGTTTGGTTGGACTTAATTCCGTTAAAAGCAGAGGTCGAAAATCACCATGAAAGGCTTTCTCTGTTTTTTTGAAACGTTTCATGATAACAGGTTGAAATAAAATGTAAATGAGCATGGTGATGCAAAAAATGCAAATGGGCACAAGGGTAAAACTAACCAATACGGGATGTGAGCCATTGAGCAACAAGTCGCTAATTTCATTGTAGACCATTTTAATATTTAAGCCAATTATGGCTGAGGCGGCGACCCATGACAGTATTTTTTGCCATTTGGGAATTTTAAATTCCCCCATTATTTTGCCATCACTCACAAAATGAATGAGTGGAATAATGGCAAAACCCAATTGCAAACTCAACACCACCTGAGAGAAAATAAGCAATTTGCCTATGGAACTGTCGCCCAGAATCCAAATGGTGATAAAGGCAGGAATGATGGCGATCAAACGCGTGAGCAAACGCCTGATCCATGGTCTTAAACGTAAATTCAAATACCCTTCCATCACCACTTGTCCCGCTAAAGTGCCTGTAATCGTTGAACTTTGACCTGCCGCGATTAAAGCAACGGCAAAAAGTATCGGCGCCAGTGTGCTGCCTAACATTGGAGAAAGAAGGGAGTGTGCGTCTTGTATGTCGGTGACTTCGTGTTGTCCATTCATAAAAAAGGCAGAGGCGGCCAGGATGAGTATGGCGGCGTTCACAAACAATGCCAGGTTCAGGGCAATGGCCGAATCCACCACATTAAAACGTATGGCTTTTTTTATTTGTTTGCTGTTGCGTTCAAATGAGCGGGTTTGCACCAGAGAGCTGTGCAAATAAAGGTTGTGTGGCATAACGGTGGCGCCAATAATACCAATAGCAATGTACAGAGCTTCGTCGTTTTCAATAAAAGGAATAAGTCCTGTAACCACTTCCGACATTTCGGGTTTAGCAATAAACAACTGCATTAAAAAGGAAATACCAATCAGGGCAACCAAACTGATAATAAAGGCCTCCAGTTTTCGTATGCCCTGGTTCAGGAGAAAGAGAAGTATAAAACTATCCAGAACTGTGATGCATACACCCGTAAGTATGCTAATGGATGGGAATAACAAATGCAAACCGATGGCCATGCCCAATACTTCGGCCAAATCGCAGGCTGCAATTGCTATCTCCGCCAGGAGGTAAAGGAAAAAGTTGACCAAACGGGGGTAATTTTCGCGTGAGGCCTGGGCCAGATCCCTGCCACTTACCAGACCCAAGCGGGCCGAATGGCTTTGCAGCAATAGGGCAATGAGGTTACTCATTACCAACACCCAAAGTAAACTGTACCCAAATTTACTGCCTCCGGCAATGTCTGTCGCCCAGTTGCCAGGATCCATATATCCCACACTGATCATGTAGGCGGGACCAAAAAATGCCAGCAATCTTCTAAAGCCACTTCGTTTCTCTGTACGTACGCTGGCATTAACTTCTTCTAAGGATTTACTCATGACTTTATTTCAATTAACAGGTTAGAAGCTACTTTGTGGCTGATGTACTGACCCGGTTTTTTGTTGATGCGGATGAGGTAGGAGCCATCGTAGCTGTTGTGTTCTTCAATTTTTATCTGGTCGCCGATTTTAAGACCTATGGACGTGAGGTGCCTTAAAAAATCGACATGGTGTTCGTTCACCCCAACAAAAACATAATGGCCTTTGTTCTGAATTTTACTCAAAGCGCTGGTTTTGGGTTTTGGTAAAACACCTTTGGCATTGGGTATGGGGTCGCCGTGGGGATCGTATTGGGGTTGACCTAAAAACGCGTCGAGGCGTTTAATTAGTTCGTCGCTCTTGATGTGTTCCAGCTGTTCAGCCATTTCGTGCACTTCGTCCCATTTAAAATGGAGTTTTTCCATCAGGAACACTTCCCAAAGGCGGTGTTTGCGCACGATGGAAATGGCCAATTTTTCACCCTGTTTGGTGAGGGACACGGCTTTGTATTTTTTATAGTGGATGAGTTTTTTATCCGATAGGCGTTTCAGCATGTCGGTTACCGAGGCCGCTTTGTTGTTCAGGTGTTCTGAAAGGTTGCTGGTGCTTACACCCGGTTTATCTCCTGATGATTGAAGGGCGTAAATAGCCTTGAGGTAATTTTCTTCCGTACTCGAAATTTCCATGGCACAAAGGTATAATAAATTCTAATAACCTAAAAATAAATTTAGACTGGTCTAAAAATGGAATTTGTATTGCAAAAAAATACACTTGAGCGGGTTTGTCGGGTGCATTTGAAACACTTAACGATAAACGGTTAAATGAATTCTTAACTCAATGAAAGTCAGGGGGTAAAGATTACTCGACCTTAGATAACAAACTTGCATGGCCCCTGGATTCCCTTAGTTTTGTATAAAATCCATGCCATGAAAACTTCTCTACTATTCCCTTCTCTTTTAATTCTCCTGAGTTTGGGTGCGAAAGCACAAAACAAACCTGAGACCTCTCCTAAAAAAGAAACTGCCCCTGCAGAAATTAAAAACCCATTATTAAAACCCGAAACCTATTCCGCTCTGGTGTTCCGCAATTTGGGACCGGCTGTGACCTCTGGTCGTATTAGCGACATTGCTGTTAATCCAAAACGGCCCTCAGTTTGGTACATTGCCGTGGCTTCCGGCGGGGTGTTTAAAACCAGCAACGCGGGCACAACCTTTGAACCTATTTTTGATAAGGCCGGGGCGTATTCCATAGGGTGTCTGGCTTTGGATAAAACCAATCCAAATGTGATTTGGGTTGGAAGCGGGGAAAACAACAACCAACGCAGCGTGGCCTATGGTGATGGGATTTATAAAAGTGAGGACGGAGGCAAATCTTTTAAAAACATGGGTCTTGGAAAATCCGAACACATTGGCATGATTGCCATTGATCCTAAAAATTCCGATGTGGTGTATGCGGCGGCTTACGGCCCGGTGTGGAATGCGGGTGGTGAACGCGGTATTTATAAAACAAACGACGGAGGCAAAACCTGGAAACAGGTATTGAACGTGAGCGAACACACGGGCTTTAATGAAATTCATATGGATCCACGAAATCCGGAGGTGCTATACGCCTGCGCCCACCAACGTCGCAGGCACGAGTGGACTTACATCAGCGGTGGACCAGAAAGTGCAATTTATAAAAGCACGGACGCCGGAGCCACCTGGAACAAATTGAGCAATGGTTTACCGGCTAACGACATGGGTCGGATTGGTTTGGCCATTTCTCCTGCCAATCCCGATGTGTTGTATGCCATTGTTGAGGCCACCGAAGGCAAAGGCGTTTACAGAAGTGAGGACCGTGGTGCGAGCTGGAGCAAACAAGGAGAGTACTCCACTTCAGGAAATTATTATCAGGAAATTGTAGCCGATCCTAAAAACGAGAACAAACTATATTCTTTGGATACCTATGCCATGGTATCAGAAAACGCCGGCAAAACGTTTTCTCCACTCGGAGAAAAAAGCAAACACGTGGATAATCATGCTTTGTTTGTTTTTCCCAAAGATGTAAAACACATGTTGATTGGTTGTGATGGGGGTTTGTATGAAAGTTTCGACGGTGCCAAAACCTGGAATTTTAAATCCAATTTGCCCATTACACAATTTTATAGAGTGTGTGTGGACAACAGCAAACCGTTTTATTATGTGTATGGAGGAACTCAGGATAATAACACATTAGGCGGTCCGGCCAGAACCATCAGTGCCAGTGGAATCACAAATGCCGATTGGTTTGTAACGGTTGGAGGGGATGGTTTTCAAAGCAGGGTGGATCCAAAAGAACCCAACATTGTATACAGCCAATGGCAATACGGAGGTTTGATTCGCTTCGACAGAAAATCGGGAGAACAAGTATCCATTAAACCCATGGAGAAACAAGGTGAAGCGGCCTGGCGTTGGAATTGGGATTCGCCCTTATTGATCTCAGCCTTCGATAACAAACGTTTGTATTTTGCAGCAAATAAAGTATTCAAAAGCAACGACAGGGGCGATTCCTGGACCGTAATCAGTCCGGATTTGAGTAGGGGAGTGGACCGCAATAAATTGCCTGTGATGGGCAGGGTGTGGAGCATGGATGCGGTGGCCAAAAACCAATCCACCTCTTTGTTTGGAAACATTGTTTCCTTGTGCGAATCCCCTCTGAATGAAAAAATAATATATGCGGGCACCGATGATGGTTTGATCCATGTAACCGAAAATGGGGGAGAGAGCTGGACGAAATACGATAAGTTCACCGGAGTGCCTGAATTGAAATTGAATGGGTATACGGTGGGCACCTTTGTGCAGTACATGATTGCTTCTCAACACAACGAAAATGTAGTGTATGCGGCTTTCAATAATTTGCGCCAGGGCGATTTTAAACCGTATTTGTTGCGCAGCACGGACAAGGGAAAAACCTGGACGAACATTTCTTCTAATCTCCCTGAAAAGGGCTCGGTGTATTGTGTTGCCGAGGATCATAAAAATCCTAATCTTTTGTTTTGTGGTACCGAGTTTGGTTTTTTCTTTAGTCTGGATCAGGGAAAAAATTGGGTAAAGTTTATGAACGGCATGCCGGCGGCAATTTCCATTCGCGACATTGCCATTCAGAAAGAGGAAAACGATTTGGTGTTGGCCACCTTTGGCCGAGGGTTTTATGTGCTCGACAATTATGCCCTGTTGCAAAACCTTAAAGAGGACGATCTGAAGAAAAACACCATTTTCCCGGTGAAGGAAGGGTTGGTGTTTATCGAATCCAGGCCATATGGCCATAAGGGAAAATCCTTTCAGGGCGAATCGTTTTACACAGCAAAAAATCCTCCTGTAGGGGCTGTAGTGAATGTGTACCTGAACGAGGAATACAAATCCTTAAAAGACAAACGCAAAGAAATAGAGAAAGAAAAAATTAAAAACAAACAGGATGTGTTTTACCCCAGTGCCGACAGCATTCGGCTGGAAGACAATGAAATTGCCCCATTGCTTTTCCTTGTTATAACAGATGAAGGGGGAAGGGAAGTGCGCAAATTAAAACTCAATTACAAAAAAGGCATGCAACAGGTGGTTTGGGATGGGCGTTACGAGGTGACGGCACCGGTTAACTTTGCAACACCAGACACGGAGAATCCCTATTATGAGCCCGATCAGGGTCCTGCTGCCGTTCCTGGAAATTATTTTGCACAAATTGTGAAGTCCTCAGGTGGACAAACACAAACGCTCACAGAAAAGGTTGGCGTAAAAATTAAATCACTGAATGCTTACACGCTTCCGCCTCTTGAATTGAAAAAACAAAATGAAACCAATCAGCAGATTGCAGAATTCAGAAGGGTGGTTTTGGGTTCTTCGGATTACCTCAGGCATTTGAAAGAGCGGGTGAAATACCTAAAAGAAGCAGTACTCAAGAGTGGTGCAGAAGCAGGGGCTATGCTGAGCGACATTTCAATGTTTGAAAGTAAATACCAAATGCTTGAACTAAAAATGTACGGCGACAGAAGTTTGGCTAAACGTGAATTTGAAACTACCAATGGGTTTGTTGACGATCTGGAAACCATGGTGTATTACACCTGGGCTCAGAGTTACGGCAGCACCAAAGTGCTGGAGGATAAATTCAAAGAATTGAAATCTGGTTTTGGCGTCTTGTATGCTAAAATCAAAGAGCTTAAACAACTTACCGAACAAATAGAAGCCAAAGCTGATAAAGCAAAACTTCCAGGAACCTTTGGGCGTTTACCGGAGTTTGTGGACTAGGGACATGCTTAGTAATTTGTGCTATATTTATTTTTTTAATGAATATAGTCCTGTATGAGATTTCTTTTTTTTCTTTTTCTTTTTTTAGCCACTGTTTTGGATACATTGGCCCAATCTGGTTTCTGTTTCACCCCAACCACGGCTTTAACTCCTGGAAACGCGCCCAGGACATTGGTTACAGCGGATTTTAACAGCGATGGCAATCTGGATGTGGCAGCTGCAAACCACGCATCAAATACGGTGTATGTTTTTTTCGGAACCGGAACCGGAGCCTTTGGTTCGCCTACATTGTATGCGGTAGGTACAAACACGTCCGTATCAAATCCAAGAATTACCAAAGGAGATTTTAACAACGATGGTAAAATGGACCTTGCTACTGCGAATGAAGTGGGCAGCAGTTTTGAAATGAGTGTGTTGTTGAACAATGGCAACGGAACTTTTGCGGCCTCTGTGAGTTATACTGCAGGTAATAATCCCGGCTTTAACATGCCCCAATGCATAGTCAGCAACGATTTTAATAACGACAACAATGCCGACCTGGCCCTCATCAACATGAATGGTATTGCTTTGTCGGTATTTCTTGGCAACGGCTCGGGTTCTTTTCCGCCATGCGTAAATTATTCCTTATCCATGATGCCCCTGGTGGTGATCTCTGATAATTTTAATAATGATGTGTACGATGATTTGGCGATTTCAGGTTCGAGTTTGGCTATTTTGTTTGGAACAGCTTCTGGTACTTTTTCTCCCGCAACGTATTACCCTAACAATGGATTTTTTCTTAGTTCAGGTGATTTGAACAACGATGGTTTTAAAGACATCGCTACTTCCACAGGGGTTTTGCTGGGGAGCAACATGGGAACATTTTCTGCCGCAGGAAATTACAGTGCTGTGAATGGCTGGGGTGTTGCCTGCGCTGATTATGATGGAGACGGGAAAAGGGATTTGGCACTGAATACAAGCACGAATGTTACTGTTTTGATGGGTTTGGGAAACGGTTATTTTGGCTACTCAGCCGTTTTTCCGGTGAATTCAAGTCCGGCTGAAATGATCAGTGCTGACTTGAACAATGACATGAAGCCCGATTTGTTGTTGGGAAGCGGAAATTTTGCAATCAACTTAAGTATTTTGCTTAACCGGAGTTTTACCATAAGTGCCAGTGCCAGTCCAACCATTGGCTGTTCAGGTTTAGTTTCTAATCTATCTGTGAGCGGCGGAGCAAGTTCCTATTTGTGGAGTACAGCTTCCAATGCAAACACCATCGCCGTTACCACAACGGCAAGTTCTGTTTATTCGGTTGTTGGTACAAACTCTTTGGGTTGCTCAGCCACAGCAACAATTCCAATAAGCATTTATCCAACGCCTTCTCTAAGCATTAGCAATTCCAATTCACTCATGTGTTCAGGCGCTACAGCAGCCACCTTGCTGGCAGATGGGGCCAGCAGTTACTCTTGGAATACTGGATCAATGACTTCATCTATTGCGATTAATCCCATTAATTCTTCTTCTTATGCAGTTATTGGAACCAGCTCTCTGGGATGTTCCAAAACCCAAACTGTCCTTGTAACGGTGAATCCACTACCTGTGCTTACACTCAGTTCTGATACACTTGATTTGTGTTTTGGCTTAACAGCCACGGTGGGAGTATCCGGGGCTGCTACTTATTCCTGGTCAACAGGGGCCACCGGCACAAACGTAATTGTGAGTCCATTAATCAACACAAACTACTCAGTAACCGGAACCAGTTCTGCGGGATGCAAAGCAACGAATACCTTACTTGCTCTTGTGCATCCATTGCCAATTCTTGTACTTAGTTTAGATACACTTAAATTGTGCATCGGTTCTAGCGCTACGGTTGGTGTATCTGGTGCTGCCAGCTATACCTGGTCATCTGGAGCGGTTGGAGCCAGCCTGAGTGTTAGTCCAATTGCCAACACACATTATTCAGTCACCGGGAGCAGCAGTATGGGATGTGTTTCAACAAGTACTTTACTGGCCATTGTAAATTCATTGCCTGTTTTAAGTATCAGTGCCAGTAACCCTACAATTTGTGCTGGCGAAAGTTCAACACTAAGTATTTCGGGTGCGCTTAGTTACAGTTGGAGTAATGGGCAAACAGGCGACACGCTTATAAGTACTGTTTTTACAACAACTCAGTATACTATTCAAGGCACAGATGCCCATGGCTGCGAAAATACAATTAGCACCACCCAACATGTTTCACAGTGCCTGGGTTTGAGTGAATCGTCTGCCATAATGGAATTCGCATCTGTATATCCAAATCCGGGGAGTGGTATTTTTTATTTGAAGCTTAAAACAGTTTTTAATGCAGCTGAAGTGTATGTTCTAAATGCCATTTACGAAAAGATTTATTCAATAAGCATGAGTGGACAGGAAGTGGAAATTGATTTGGATGCCTTTCCAAATGGCCTTTATTTTATTTGCTTTATAGCAGAAAATGTGGGTTTAAAGACGTTTAAAATAATCAAGCAGTGATTTCCCGAGTAAGAGCAAAGGTATTCGGCGACTACAGTTGGGTTGAAAACAATTAAGTGTAAGCTATTTATAAAATTCAACCACCGTCTGATTATCCGAGCGGATGCTGAATTTTTTCTCTATGGTGTAAATGCTGCCTCTAAGGGTTTTGGCGCGCCATACAGTCACGTATTCTCCGGGTTGTAAGTTGTAGGTTTGAACGGTTTGGGTGTTTAAATTACACACCCATTCCAGTTTGTTGCCACGTTTTACCAGGATGGCCCCGTCACCGGCTTCCAGGCAGCGTATGGTCAATTGCCCCGCATTGGGAATTTCCAGGGTTTTGATTTTTGCCTGTTCAATTTGATTTTGTGGAATTAAAATCCGTGGCAGGGTTAAAATTTCAATGTCGTACACCCCGGTGATGTATTTTTCAGTGGTATTGAGTTCCTGAACATGCACCGTATTCATGTCCTTGCCTTTGCGGATCACACACTTCACCTTCACATTGTTATTGTAAGGACCATCGCCTCTGTTGATGGTCAGAAAACCCTGAGGCGCATCAATTGGGATGATGTTGTGTATGCCGGCATACAATTTGGTTTCTTTGCTCTGCACAGGAGGAATGGTATGCGCTACCACTTTATAAGTTATGCTTTCATCCAATTTTAATGTATCCGGACGATCAGCCGTGTTTAAGGTGTGTATGTAATTGTATTTGTAAGCGCCCGCGTACGAATCGTAAAACGTAAGGTTCACATTGGTTTCGGTGGGTAAGGATTTGTTGTCGAGCAAATTCACCTGTGCCGAACTTTTGTTGGGGTTTTGTTGTTGTTTGATGAGCTTGGAAATGGTTGTAAAGGTGCTGTCGTTCTCGAAATTGAAAAAAGCACCCACACATTCAAAGGTTTTGATCTGTTTAGGAGTAAGGCCAATGCCAATGATGAAGGGTTTAAAAACGATGCCTTTATCCAGAAGCTTTTGCCTTGCTTTGCAGGGGTCTCCTCCGCACTCCTCAATACCATCTGTTATGATGATCACAATGTTCAGTGCGTTTCTGTCTTTAAAGTCATTGGCCGACTGAGTTAAGGAGTGCTCTATAGGTGTAATGCCTGTGGGTTGGGCTTCACTTACTTTTTGTTTAATGAGGGAAAGATTATTGGGAATAAAGGGCACCACCAATTCGCTTTCCTTGCAATTGCCCGGAGGGTATTTGGTTTTGTGACCGTACATGCGAAGGGCAAACTGGTAGTTTTTGTTTTTACTGAGGCTATCAATAAACTTATATAAGAGTTGTTTGGCACCTTCCATACGCGTGGTGCCCTCGAATTTGGCCGACATGCTTTTACTGGCGTCAAACACAAAAAGGATGCGGGTGGGTTTGGGTGCTGTTGCCTTTTGTGCGCTGAGTTTCCCCAAGAGCAGGATAAAAATGAGTATGTGAGCTGGCTTCAGGATGCGATCAAAAGTACAATTCCCGCAGGATTCTGATAATAAATTAGCGAATAGTTTTTCACGGATAAAACTGTAAGATACTAACGAAGAAGCGTAACGTACCCTTTTGATTCCAGATATTCCCCTCTGGCATTTTTATAGGAGATCAGGTATACATAAATCCCGAAACTATTGTTTCCGCCGTCCCAGCCTTCATCATCCCGGTTGGTTTCAAATACCTTGTGGCCCCAGCGGTCGAAGACCTGAACGTGGTATTCGTTTTTATCCACAAAATGCGTTACCGGCAACCATATTTTATTTACGCCTTCAGGAGCGAAAGCATTGGGAACAAAAATGCGTCCTTCCACATACACAGGCACCGAATTGGAAAAACTTTTTTCACGAAAACCAAAGGGATTGCTGATGCCTTCAATGGCTTCTACCCGGTAGTCGATCTGGGTGCCTTCCGGGGCTTCGTCTTCCAATTCATCGGTAAAGCTGGTGGTAAATACGTCGGTGAAACCAATGGGGGTGGCATTGTCTGCCTTGTTTACAATTCTGTAAATGTAGTACCCGCTTAATCCACCGCCATAGCCCTCGTAAGCGTTCCAGTCCAGGTGGTGTGTGAAGAGCAGATCCTTATCCTGTTTTACGTTTAGGAAACAGGAACGGGTGACTGAACTCAGCGTTCTGGCATTGCCACAGGAGTCGCGCACCAGGGCTTTGTAGTAATAGGATCCTGAATTTATTTCCGCGTTCGTGTCGTTGTAACTGTAGTGCCTGGTGTTGTTGTATGGGATAAACGCAATGGGGCTAAAGCTGTTGCCATCCTCAGAGCGCATCAGTTCAATGCCCTGGCTCACAACGGATGTGTCAAGAAAAAGTTCCACCTGCATTGTGCTGTTCCCGGTAACGCTGGCTTTTTTTATATAAATGTAATTGGCTGCCTTCACTTGTTTACTGAAAAAACAGTGACGGTTGGAACTGGCCGTGATGTTGCCTGTGTTGTTAATGGCCCGAACAAAATAACAAAGGGTTTTGCCGGGTTCAGCATTCAAATGGGTGAATTTTGTTTCGGTGGTGCTGCCAATTTTCTGATATCCTGAACCGTTTACAGCGTGATAGATCCAGTATTCTTTAACTCCGGAAGGCATGCTTTTGTAGGCGTTCCAATACAAGGTGGTTTTATAGGCACACACATCGTACTCACTGATCAAATACATAGTGGTGGGTTGATCATCAAAAGTGCTGATGTTGCCACAACTATCACGTGCGGCCACATACAATTGAACGTTGGTGTTTGTTGCCGTTGTGGGGGTGTAGGTGTATGCCGTGCTGTTTCTTCCAACAACCGTGTCGATGTATGCGTTTATTCCGAGTGTAAATTGAAGAATACTGTATCTGGAGATGTCTTCATCTCTGGGAATTCTCCATGCAATCACCGTTTGTCCGTTTGGCAATACGCTGATGGAATCCACATAAGGTTGATTGGGTGGTTTCTGATCAAAAAATTTGCCTCGCTGAATGTTTGAGATTGAAATGCAATTGCCGGCGTCGGGCAGCTGTATAACATAGGCGATGCTATCACCACAAACGGAAATGGTGTCCTGATAAACCAAAGAAGAACTTGTTCCAAAGAGCGACCAGGTGCCCATGGGGTACTCTTTTTGTATGGTAAAAGTGCTGCTGCTGCTGGGCAATTTGGGTTGTTTAAGTTGGTTGTACACCAGTTTAAGATCCATCGCTCCAGGAATCAGGTTAAGAAAAATGGTTCTTAACGTATCTGAATTCCCAGAAGTAGTTGTGCCTCCTGAACCGTATTGAGTATTTACAAAATAATACAAACTTGTGCCTGAAGCGTCGCCGTTGTGCACAAAGGTATTGGTGGCGAGGGCACCTACGGTTCCAGCCAGTGAATAGGAACCTGTGGCACTGTTGGCGCAATAGATCTTGTAAGAGAAAAATTGACTGTTGGGGTCCTGCGGACTTATCCAGGTGAGTTTAACATTGCCGTTTGAAACGACTTCAAGGCATCTCAATTCCGGTGCGTTTAACTGAGCGTTCAGTTGAAAGGAGATCAGCAGAAGTATGAATAAAAAGGCTTTCAAGTGCAAACAAGCATAAAACCTGAATAACAGGCCATCCTTTCTGATGTAGTATAACGTTCAAAAGTAGATTTTATTTTGCCTTGGCAGGGTAAGTTTCGGTCGGTTTTATGAAAGCCGGGCTGTTATTAAATCACAAACTTTAACCAATTAAGGCCTCATTTATCCCTAACTTTGTGAAGCCTTTTCTGTTTTTTCACGTACAAGGCAGTTTGAATCTGCAATCAACACCTAATAGCGCCTTTAAAACGAGATTATAGCTCCCCCTTTCTTTTGAAAAAAAACAGACTTATACTATTGTTATTCCTGAGCCTTTTTTGCTCTGTTTCTGTGTTTTCCCAGTCCGGAGGAAGAAAAAAGGAAAGGAAGTCCAAACCCAGGGGAAGTTTTATTTTGAAAAAGGCCAAAAGCAAGGGGCATGCGGATGAATTTGCAAGGGGAAACAGCGGAAGAAGGAGTCGTTTAGCGCGTTTATTTAAAAAAGACAAACCGGCCTGGACGTATAAAAGTTCAGGCTCCAGGAAAAGCCAAAATAAAGCCAACCGTTATCTCTTTAAACGCAACAGGTCTGAAGGCCATGTGGATAACGAGGAAACTCAGAAACGCCAGAATAAAAAGCGGGCAAAAAAACGCGACAGAGGAAATCAGAGCTTTAAAAGCAAAAAATATTAGGCTGAGGACCTACAACACCTATTTTTGTACTTTCAAATTCTATGAATGTATTGATATTGGGTTCAGGGGGTAGAGAACATGCTTTTGCCTGGAAGATCGCACAAAGCAAACTATTGCAGAATTTATACATTGCTCCGGGCAACGCGGGTACCGCCCATTGTGGCACAAATGTGAATATTGCTGTGACGGATTTTGAAGGCATCAAAAATCTGGTGTGGGAAAAAGACATTGATTTGGTGGTGGTGGGGCCTGAAGATCCTTTAGTAAAGGGCATACACGATTTTTTTCTGGCAGACGAAGTGCTTCAAAGCGTACCGGTCATAGGGCCTAAAAAAGATGGTGCCCAACTCGAAGGCAGCAAAGATTTCAGCAAACAATTTATGTTCAGGCATGGTGTGCCAACTGCAAAATACGCCACCTTTCAAAAAGACAATCTTGAAGAAGGCTACCGTTTTCTTGAAACCTTAAGTCCGCCTTATGTTTTAAAAGCCGATGGTTTGGCAGCTGGAAAGGGCGTGTTGATCCTCGATAAATTGGAAGAGGCGAAGGAAGAGTTAAAACACATGCTGGTGCATTCCAAATTTGGGGAGGCCAGTGCCAGAGTGGTGATAGAGGAGTTTTTAAAAGGCATAGAACTTTCGGTTTTTGTATTGACCGATGGCACATCCTACAAACTCTTGCCTGCAGCCAAAGATTACAAACGCATTGGAGAGGGCGATACCGGTTTAAACACCGGAGGAATGGGGGCGGTGAGTCCGGTGCCGTTTGCTGACAAAGAATTTCTCAATAAGGTGGAAGAACAAGTTGTAAAACCTACGATAAAGGGCTTAATCAAAGAAGGCATTGATTACCGTGGTTTTATTTTTGTGGGTTTAATGAACTGCGACGGAGAACCTAAAGTGATTGAATACAATTGCCGCATGGGTGATCCCGAAACGGAGGTGGTAATCCCCAGAATAAAATCCGATTTGTTGGATCTTTTGCAAGGGGTGGCTACTCAAACTCTGGAAAGCAAAACCTATGAAACTATTGATGAAATTGCCGCTACGGTGGTGATGGTGAGCGGGGGCTATCCCGGAGAATTCGAAAAGGGCAAACGCGTACAGGGTTTGCACGATGTAAAGGAATCTCTGGTGTTTCATTCAGGCACCAAACAAGATCAGGAAAATGTGCTGACCAACGGGGGGCGTGTGTTTGCCATAACTTCGTTTGGCAGAAGCATTGAAGACGCCGTAAAAAAAAGTTTTATGACCGCCGATAAGATCAAATACGATGGTAAATATTACCGCCGGGATATTGGTAGGGATTTGATGGGGTATTCAAAATGAATCTAAAGGATTACAGGATAGAGAGGCTTTCAAAACAAAACTTATTTAATCTGGTTGGGTTATACAAAGATTGTTTTAATTTGAAAGTCGGCCTCGACTTCTTAAGTAAGAAGTATAACACTCAAGCTTTTGGCGCTAGTTATGTTGGATACCTTGCATTTCCAATGAATTTGAATGCTCCAGCGGCCTATTATGGTGTTTTCCCTATGTTATGTAAAAAAAAAGGGGAATTGTTTTTGGTAGCTCAGTCGGGCGATACAATGACTCATCCGGCGCATCAGGGAAAGGGTCTCTTTGTTCATCTGGCGAATGCGACGTATGAGCTTGCTAAAAATGAGGGGGTTAAATTTGTTTTTGGTTTCCCAAATAAAAACTCTTACCCTGGATTTATTAAAAAACTGAATTGGAAACATTATGGAGATATCAATAACTACGTAATTAAAACAGGGACCTTACCCTTCGATAAACTGGCGAAGAAAATACCGCTTGTAAAATGGATGTTTGATAAGTATGTTGACCTAAAATTACGTAAGCTTAGAGTTTCGCAAGCCATTTCTAATTCAATTGAATTTCAAAATGGGTCTTTAGGTTATGTTTTGCATGATAATAATTTTTTCGACTATAAAACTTATTACAAAAATTACCGGATTAACTTGAATGGCACCAAATGTGTTGTAAGAACTGATGGGCGACTGTGGGTTGGTGACATAGATAATTGCAGTAAAGACCAATTCTTTCATACCATTGATTCCTTATTGATTCTTGCTAAAAAACTGGGTTGTTCTAGCCTTCAACTTTCTTTATTCAACGGGCTTACCTATGATGGGTACCTTAAGGAAAAACATACAGTTTTCAATACTAGTCCGGTAGGTGCAATCACTTTTAACCCTTCGATAAAACCAGAAGAGTTTGTTTTCCAGGCATTGGATTTTGATACCTACTAGTTTTTATAATGGTCAGCAAAAACCATATTTATTGAATTGTTTAGCAAGGCGTAAAGCATTGGATTCAAAAGTAGTTGAATTGCTTATTGTAAACCTGGAAAGCACATCCTTGCTATTGTTGTTTTCATTGTAACGGTATTCTACTGCTACTTGATTCAGATAACCTGCCTTTTTAGAAATTTCGACTGTTTCTTTTGTATAACTTCCATCAGGGTAGGCAAGCGATGTAACTGGTTTGCCTGTTATGGTTTCGATGATTGTTTTTGAAGTTATTAGTTCGCTTTCGGCTGCGGGTCGATTTAGGTACTCAAGATTGAAGTGTGTGTTCGTATGTGATCCGTATTCGATAAGTGCTTCATTTTTATGACGATCAAGTACTTCTTTAGTAACAAGTTGAATCATTTCAGGTTTTTGTTCATTGACTATCGTTTCAAGTTGATGCGTTTTTATAAGTTCATTTACTACGTCCTCAGTTTTTTCACCCAAAGTTTTCAAATAATTTAATAAGTCAAGATTTAGGTTCTGATTAAAAAAATTTGGCGGATAAAAGACATGTGCATTCACTTCTACTTTAGTTTTGCAATGAAGTTTTAATATATCAATTAAGTCAGGCCAAACTTTAAAGGAGGGGGTGTTTAATCCCTTTGTAATAAGGTAGAAAGTAGCAGGAATATTATATTTTTTTAATACAGGAAGTGCAGTTTCAAAATTGTTCATATAACCATCATCAAAGGTAATGGCTATTGTCCTTTTCTTAAACGGCTTATTCAATCGATGTGCTTCAAATGCCTTGGTTAGAGAAACTATATTGTATTTTTTTGAAAGGTATTTTAATGTTTTTTCGAATTCCTGAACGGGAATGTGTCTATTATTGAAATAGCCTGAATTGGATTTTCGTACCCCATGAAAATTGATGATACAACAAGTTTTCTTTGATCTTGAAAGCAAAATTGAGTCAAGCCCAAAAAATAAAAATCCAGGGAGTACCATTTTCCTAATTATGAACTTCTTAATGGACATCAGTATAAAATATTATTGTGCAAAAGTAACTTTTTTTGTGGGGAAGGGATTTTTCTTGGCTTAAAAATGAACTATTCAAGTGAATGATTCTATTTTTTATCTTGGAATTTATACCATTTGCAAACCAGATTAGGCAAATTACTCAATAGATTATACGGGTTCTATAATTTTAGTATATTACCTATAGATGAATTATAAATCAAAAGACCGGAAAGTAAGTACCTTTTAATGTTCCGTCGGTTTATTCTTTGAATTGGAAAAATGTTTTGTTTGTGGTTGCCAAAAAGTTAGTGAGGAATAGTTTAGAATTAGCGGAGCTGTTGTTCGTATTTCAGTTTAGTTCTTTATATTGCAATTGATTGCTAGAATGTTCAGAGTACTGGTTTTATATTTGTTTTTTTGGTCTGGACAATGGTATTCGCAGGTAAATCTTGTTTCTAATCCAGGTTTCGAAACAAACACCGGTTGCCCTACGGCTGGAGCCCAATGGAATCTTTGTGCGGGGTGGAATAATGTTAACATGAACACAGGTATTGGTTTCTGGGGTACTCCAGATTATTTTCACACCTGTGGCACAGGGCAAACGGCTCCGCCAGCTACTTTTGCCGGAACATGCAGCCCTCATGGTGGTAGTGCCATGATGGCTTTGGTCCTGTATAATCAAGGCTATGCAAACTATCGGGAGTACATGGCCACGCAACTTACCTGTTCAATGTTTCCTGGAAATACATACACCGTCTCATTTTGGATAACTAACGGCACAGGAATTAAGTCCCCATGGAGCATCCGTAATATTGGCGTGAACTTTACGTCAGGCCCTATGGTACAAGCTGGCTTTGGTGTAGTAACCGCAACACCACAAATTGAAATTACAACAAATGTTGCCACAAATCCATGGGTACAGTACGTTTTTACGATTACACCAACTGCTAATTGGAATTATATGACAGTTGGAGCATTCAGAGTGGATTTATTGAATAATGCGACTTTATCTTTTCCTAACCCTGGGGGTCCTGCATCCGCGTATGCTAATTATTATTTTGATGATTTTCAGGTGTTAGCGCCTGCACTAGCTGCCAGTGTTGGGATTTCACCTAGTATCGGAACACCTTCAATTTGCAATGGAACACGTCCTGTGACAATTACACCCACTTCAACAAATTCGCCCATTACATACACCTGGTTACCGGGTAACTATACAACAGCAATTGTTCCAAATATTGCAGTGGGTGCTTATACTGTTTTAGCCACATACACTGCCCTGTGTGGCACATACAGTACCTCTACTCAATTTACCATTTTTCCTACCCCGATTCTAAGCACAACAGTGTCAGCAAGCCACCCTACCTTATGTACTGGCAGTTCTGCAACGCTAACGGTTTTATCCAATGGAGGTACAGGTGCAACTCATAACTACTCGTGGACAGGAGGGCCTTCAACTTCAAGTTATGTGGTTTCCGAACCTGTTTCTGGCATATATACTTTCTCTATATCAACCATTGATAGCATTGGTTGTTCCATTCAAAATACAATTTCCGTGGAGTTTCTACCAGCACCTGTACTTACAAGCACCCAGAATTTACTTTGTTATCCAGGAGCAAGTTCTATTTTTTTATCAGGGGCACTATCTTATTTTTGGCAGCCGGGTAACATGGTAGGAAGTTTTCAATCTGTAACTCCAAGTGTAACCACGGTGTATACAGTAACCGGTACGAGTTCGCTTGGTTGTACACAAACATTGGCAGTTACTCAAAGTGTTAATCTTACACCTAGTGTTATTGCAAATTCAAGCAGCACCCTGATCTGCCCAGGTGATGTAATAACCTTGAACGTTAGTGGTGCCCAGTCCTATTCTTGGAATACTGGTTTTACCGGCAGCAGTTTCACTACCAGTCCAGGTGCGCCAAGTACCTTCTCTGTTGTCGGTACCTCTTCTAATTGTTCATCTCAGGCAACAATTTTTGTGTCCATCAAACCCACCCCCACACTTTCCTTCAACACTTTTTCCATCACGTGTGGGAGTTTGGGTTCGGCCACAGTAATGGCCAGTGGAGGTACCGGCCCATTCAATTACACCTGGACACCCACAGGCCAAACCAATTCGGTTGCAACTGGACTTTTTCCTGGTACCTACACACTCACGTTTTTAGATTCCGGAACAGGCTGTGTGTTTTCTCCTACCACAACTTTTTTTCCTTTGGTTCCTTTAACCGGAACCGTTTCTTCCACCAACAGTTTGTTGTGTAACAGCGTGAACACCGGTACCGCTTCCATTGCCCTCTCCAACGGCTCGGGTACTCAAACCTACACCTGGACAAACGCGATTGGAACATTAAACACCCCCACCGCATCAGGTCTTGCTGCAGGCATCAGCACAGTGCAGGTCATCGATGCTCTGACCTTTTGTTCCGTTACACAAACCTTTTTGATTACCCAACCCCCTGCCCTTAGTTTGAATATTGTTGCTTCAACACCTTCAGTTTGTTTAGGAGGAAGTATTAGCCTGAGCGCTTCAAATTCAGGCGGCACCCCTCCTTACACCTACACCTGGGTGGCGGGCCCAACCAGCACAAGTTTAAGCGTGAGTGAGGGTACAGCAGGGATTTTTAATTATACGGTAAACAGTTTGGATGCTAACCTGTGCTTTAGTTCAAAAACCAATTCTTTAAGTTTTGTTCCTAACCCTACTTTGAGTGTAAGCAACGTGTCCATCTGTCCTTTGGAGACCGGTAGTCTTGTTGTTAGCGGCGCTTCCAGCTATACCTGGAACAGCGGTGGTGTAGGGCCGGTATTTGCGGCCAGCCCCTTGGTGAGTACACAATTTACCGTAATTGGTTCGGCCCTTTCCTGCACTAGTTCGGCCACTGCTTCCATTATCCTTAAACCGGTTCCTGTGCCTTTTGCTTCCAATAATGGACCTGTGTGTACAGGCCAAACGCTTATGTTGTTTTCCTCGGGGGGCACTGCCCAGTGGACAGGCCCCTTGAGTTTTACTTCCGCTCTGTCAAGCCCAAGCATTAACGCCAGCGCACAAAACGCTTCAGGTATTTATCAGGTAATCGTTACTGCTGCCAACAACTGCACCGCGTCAACCCTTACTTCAGCAAGCGTCCATCCCGTTCCCTTCCTGAGCGTTTTGGGCAGCACCGTGTGTGAGGGACAAAACCTGAACCTGTATTCTTCAGCACTCCCCGGAACCAGCTATTTCTGGCAGGGCCCGGCTTTATTTACATCAACCGTTTCCAGTCCGGTGCTTGTTTCCTCCAACACACTTATGACAGGTGCCTATGCCCTGCACATAACCAGCGCACAAGGCTGCACCACAAATGCTCAGCTTCAGGCCTCTGTAGCACCCATGCCAGTTGTCACAATAAGCGGCAACACCGTAATGTGTCAGGGCGATAACCTGAGTTTGAGTGCTTCAGGCGCGGACTCATATGCCTGGTACGGGCCAAATAATTTTTCTCACAACACATCTTCATTTACCCTCACCAACATTAGCGTAAATGCCACGGGCTTTTATTCCTTAGTAGCTACCCAGGGGCCTTGCCAGGTAAACACCGGCACCTATGTTACTGTAAATGCACTGCCACAGCCTACAATAAACAACAACGGCTCTGTGTGTGAGAATGGTACTGTTCAGTTTTTTACAGGACCTGCTTCAAGTTACACCTGGAGTGGCCCACATAACTTTAGTTCCAATCAGCAGAACCCAGTTTTAAATAATGTAGGAAGCTCTGGTCAGGGTATTTATTCCTTAACTGTTCAGGACAACAATGCCTGCAAAGGGTCAAACACTTGCTCCCTTATGGTATTATTAAATCCTGTTCCTGTGGTCAGTGGGGATTCGGTGTGTTTTGGGGAAAACGCTCAACTGAGTGTTTCAGGAGGCGTCTCCTATCTTTGGTTGGGGCCTGGCAGCTTTACTTCCAACCTTTCCAGCCCTATCATTCCACAGGTGAGTGCAGCAAGCAGTGGCAATTACTCGGTAATTGTAAGTGCTCAAAACAATTGTACGGTTCAGGCCTTGGTGCCCCTAATCGGATTTCCTTATGCCCTGCCTCAGCCCTTGATATCGGGCAATACAAAACCTTGCCTTAATTCCGCTTTACAACTCAGTGGTTCAGGTGGTGTAACGTATTTATGGTTGGGACCAAACGGATTTGTTTCTACTGCACAGCAGTTTAGTCTTGCCACTGCCAATTCGGGTGCCTCAGGCATTTACACCTTGAGTGTGGTCAACGCCAGCAACTGCAGTGCTTCGGGAACAGTTCAGGTGGAGGTTTTGCCCCTCCCAAAAGCCGAACTCCAGAGTTCCCTGAACAAACAATGCGTACCCTTTTGTTCAGAATTTAATTTAGTAAGCGACAGCACGTCTGTTCCGCTTAGCGGGGCAAGCATGTATTTTAATGGGCAAACCTTTACAAACAGTCCATTTAATCTGTGTTTTTCAATGCCCGGGCAATTCAGCCTCAGTTCGGTATTTACCGATACAAATGGCTGTGTGAACAATTCGGTGTTTTTGCTAGATGCCTATCCAACCGTTTTTGCCGATTTTTACTTTGACCCTCAGCTTCCCCTGGCTGGAATAGATCAGGTACAGTTTGTAAATGCTTCGCAGGGGCAGGGACAAACCCAGTGGAACTGGCTTTTTATGGCTAACAACAGCGATACCCTGTTCACCGAAAACTGTTCTTACCTTTTTGAACAACCAGGCAAATACCCAGTGGCGCTTCTGGTAAAAAACCAGTGGGGTTGTATGGATACGGTAATCAAAATAGTGGTGATTGAAGAGGAGTTTGCCTTTTACGTGCCAAATTCATTTACACCAAACGGAGATGGCATCAACGATACCTTTCAACCAAAAGGAATGGGATCTACTGATTATACTTTGGACATCTACGACCGCTGGGGGGAACGCATCTTCTCCACCAACTCCTTCTACCAGGGCTGGGACGGCCACTTTAAAGGTAATCTCTGCCAAAATGGGGTTTACAATTG
>Ga0154020_10000293_pt1 | contig 60153 bp, 60 predicted proteins | sample Klosneuvirus_201_FD_109709 | JGI IMG/M metagenome (GOLD analysis project Ga0154020, IMG submission 109709) | Active sludge microbial communities from wastewater, Klosterneuburg, Austria - Klosneuvirus_20160825_MG | ecosystem: Engineered > WWTP > Aerobic digester > Activated sludge | place... | reverse complement strand
GGTTCTAAGCGTGGCAAAGTCTGAATAGCCTTTAGGTAAGGTCTGATTTTTATATGCGGTCATAGCGTTTTGTTATTTAACATAGATTTTTTTAAATCGCACGATGATTTCAAAATGCAAAAATAGACTTTTTTCCAATGATGACGATTACCAGGCCAGCGTTTCTTCTACACGATGTTTACCAATCCAACGCTTTAGTTCAGCGCGCCAAGGCATATTAAGATCACGTTCAACCAAAATAAAACTAAGCACACTGTGATGGCCTAACATTTCTGGATCAAAGCTTGTAAATTCAGTCCAAGTTCCAGAATTAATATATTGCTTGCCATCTGGATATAAACGCATACAAGCTTCGTGATTATGCCCCATAATCAAAATGCGGTAAGGTGCCGTTTTTAAAATTTTAGCAGCGATACTTTCTAGTCGTGGGGGATCAAAAATCGCATGTAAAATTTGAAGTGTTTTACTAAAACGAGAAAAACGGTAAGGGTGACGAATAAAACGCATTTTAATAAAATACAAAATCACCAAAATACCATGCCATAATGCAAACCAAAAATCGTTAATAAAAGCCCAACGTAAATATAAACGAAATGGCATTACATAAGAAATATAAGGACGATGAATACGCAATTTAGTTAGAAATTGCGTTACAAAAAAACAGCCAAACGGAAAATTAATAATAGATTCTTTGCGGCCTCTTTTCCCAGGAGGCAAGGTCAGTTGATGCATATCAAATTGATGCACTACTTCGCGTTGATGCCCATGCTCAATTCGAATATCATCAAAATCATAACCGTCCATCCCAAATTCCATCTCTGGATGGATGACATCCCTTAAATAATTTTGAACCGATGGCCAAACAATTGCAGGATCATGATTTCCAAGTAAATAACGAATAGCACATCCCTTGGTATGCGCAAAATCACGCAGTCCTTGCATGGCTACCGGATGCCCTTCGCAAATTAATTTAGTAGACATTAAAGCATCTGATTCAAACATCGCATCTGGGTATTTTCCAGACACATCTACCGTTAAATAATCAAAAAAATCACCATTGATCACTAATTCTACATTGACTGCGCCATTACGCCCAGCACCACGTGAGTAATATTCCAAAAATTCTGATAATTTAATATCATGGTGAAAATCTTCCATCACATTAGGTAGCCCACTTGGTAAAAATTGACCTTTCCCCAAATGAAAATCACTGATAACTAACTTGAGTGCTTCTGGCATTGCATGATTAAGTATAATGCAAATTTACAATATATGTAAAAATTTTTTAACGTAAAAATAAAAAGTTTCTATGACCTCATATAATAATAACAATCATTACCATTTACCTATTGGTGTATTCGATTCAGGCATTGGTGGCTTAACCGTAGCCAGCATGTTGACTCATATACTTCCAAACGAATCGATTATTTATCTGGGCGATACAGCACGCGTACCTTATGGCAACAAATCGCCGCAAGCAGTCATTGCTTATGCTCAAAAATGCAGTCAGTTTTTAATTCAGCAAAAGATTAAAATGTTAATTGTTGCTTGCAACACAGTATCTGCAGTCGCATTACCTGCTTTAAAGCATCTATTTGCAGGGCCTATATTGGGCGTTATTGAACCTGGCATTAAAACGGCCATAAAACTTAGTAAACACGGCCGCATTGGCGTGATTGCCACACAAGGCACCATTAAAAGTCAAGCGTATCAATCAGGACTAACCGCACAAGGGGCACAAGTTTTTGCCAGTGCCTGCCCATTATTTGTACCCATTGTAGAAGAAGGATTAGAAACACATCCAGTCACAACACTTATGGTTAAAGAATATCTAACATCCATGAAAGATATTGGAATTGATACTTTAATCTTAGGATGCACCCACTATCCATTACTCAAACAAGCTATCGCCCAATTTATGGGAGAGAATGTTATTTTATGCGACAGCGCACACGCCATTAGTTTTGAAGCACAACGACTGTTAGAAACAACACAATTATCGGCATCTCAAAATGTAAAAAATCCACAACATCGTTTTTTTATGACCGATGTTCAACCGCATTTCGAAACGATTGCGAAGCGCTTTTTTGGCAGTCATTTAAGTATTGAACACACAGATTTAATATAAATACCATTATGAAATTTGGACTCAACCACAATATTCGTTATCACAATCAAGTTTTTCATTGCCAGACAGAAGACCTTGGACACACCAAGCAAAGTATCGTTACGCATTTATTTTTAAATGGCCAAGTAATAGCCAGCCTGCAAACAAGTTATCTCTCTACACATACACCAGAAACGCTACTTGCCAGCATGAAAAACCAACACCAATCCATAATGAAACAACTTATTCGAGGAGAATTTGATAACGCGATAAATGAACCTAAAAAAGGAACAAGTTAAACTAGGCACGAGATAGCGGTGTTTTAAGAATAACATCACACAAAACAGATAGACCTTGGTCTAATATATCAAATGGAATATTAAAAGGTGGTGCCAATCTAAGCACATTATCCGCAGATACGGTTGCAAGCACATGATGTTCACGCGCCACCTGCAACAAAGGACGAACAGGCGCATCTAGTTCAATACCAATCAAGCAACCTTTTGCGCGTGCGTCTTTAAATCCAACATAAGATTTAAGTTTTTGCCGAATCAGTGCAAGTGCGCGCAATTCTATCTGTACTGCACGTTCAAGGAGTTGTTCTTGTTCTACCACACGCATATAAGCCAATGCCGCAGCGCAAGCCACAGGATTGCCCCCAAATGTAGAAGCATGCGTTCCTGGCACAAGTACACGCGCAAGATCTTCTTTGGCCAAAAAAGCGCCCATCGGCAAACCACCTGCAATCGCTTTAGCCAAAGAGACACTGTCTGGCAAAACGCCTTCGTGCTGATAACAAAACCAACGTCCAGTTCGTCCCATCCCAACTTGCACTTCATCAAAATGAAGAAGCACACCTTGCGCCGAACATAAATCACGCACTTGCTTTAAATAGTGGGCAGGCGGAATCACTACACCGCCTTCTCCCTGAATGGGTTCAAGCATCACCAATGCGGTATTTTTAGTCATCGCAGCAGACAATGCTTGAATATCTCCATAAGGAACATGCTTAAAACCCGCCGGTAATGGCGCAAAGCCTTCGTGATATTTAGGTTGCCCTGTGGCAGTCACAGTCGCTAATGTACGACCATGAAACGAATTAAACGCAGAAATTACTTCAAAACGTGATTCTTTACGATCATAAAAATAACGCCGTGCCGCTTTAATCGCGGCTTCATTTGCTTCTGCGCCGCTGTTACAAAAAAACACCCTATCCGCAAACCCTGTTTTGGCACATAATTGCTCGGCCAACAAATTAGCTTTGTCGTTGTAAAATAAATTGGATACATGAGACAAGCGCCCCGCTTGCTGCGTAATCGCCGCCGTAATTTCGGGATGACAATGCCCTAGCGACGTAACAGAAATACCACCTGTTAAATCAATATAGCGGTTGCCTTCTGCATCAAACAAAAAAGGGCCTTCCCCACGTACCATCACCAATGCCGGCTGGCGATAAGTAGGAAAAAGATGTTGTTGACCATATTCAATAAGTTGTTTGGTGTTATTATTTTCTAACATAAGTGCTCCGGAACAACGATTATTTTAAAAATAATTTATTTAAAATGCAGACTCATCGTTATTGTCGTCCAATAAGATAGGCAATAGCGACTCTTTTTTAATGCCTTGCGATAAATGGGCCAAGTCTATTGGATTTTGTGACAAATCGCAAACTTCTTTTTTAGTTAACTTAGAATCTAATAAATGAGACGGCTGAACATTAGAAAGTGCAGCTAATAAATTCGCTTTAACCTGCGGATGTTCCACACTTAAAGTGTTTAACAAGGTTTTCATTTTTTGTCTTTGTGCCTGTTCTTGCGTGCCACAAAGTCTGCAAGGTAAAATCGGAAATTGCAAATAAGAGGCAAATGCCGCCAAATCTTCTTCTGCGCAATAAATAAGCGGTCTAATCACACGATGCGCCTTATCTTCGCTTAGTAAATAAGCAGGCATAGCAGCCATTCTTCCGGAAAAAAACAGATTTAAAAGCAAGGTCTCAATGGCATCATCACGATGATGACCTAACGCAATTTTGCTGCATTTTAATTCATCTGCGGCACGGTACAAAATACCACGTCTTAATCTTGAACAAAGCGCGCAATAAGTTTTACCTGTGGGTGTTTTTTCTTTTACAATGCGGTAAGTATCTTCACGCAAAATGTGATACTCGTAACCCTGTTGTTGCAAATAATTTTCTAGTGGACGGCCATCATAACCTGGCTGACCTTGATCCAAATGCACTGCACATAACGTAAATGCAACCGGCGATTTTTTTTGGAGTTCGCGCAATAAATAAAGTAATGCATAACTATCTTTACCGCCAGACACGGCCACCATAATTCTATCGTTTTGCTCGATTAGAGAAAACTGCCCAATAGCGGTACCAATTGCGCGCAATAATTTTTTTTTAATAAGATCCATCGATAACCCAAAGAAGAGAATTCTATTAAAAGGAGGGATTTAAAAGGTGAGTAACGGGGTTCGAACCCGCGACACTTGGAATCACAATCCAATGCTCTACCAGCTGAGCTATACCCACCATATTATGAACGAGAACAATGGCCTTATAAACGATTCTAAGTTTAAATTCAACCCTCGTTTTGGCATAATTGCACTTAAACACCCACCACAAATAAACCCAAGGCATCTGCATAACGAAGTGTTTTATCTTGTTCCAAAATCAACACAGAATGCGATTCAACTGCAATTCCGCGCATGCGTGCCTGCGCCAAAGAACGCATGGTCACAGGCCCAATCACGGGCAAATCAAAACGTCTATCCTGCAAAGGTTTAGCCACCTTAATGGCAATAGCACCCGCACGCGCCAAAACACCCGCACGTAAAATACAAGCATCGGTACCTTCGATAGCCTCTAAAGCAATGGGTGCACCCGACTTAACCACCACTGTTTGCCCCACATCCATGGCTCCAAAAGAACGAGCCAAAGACAAACCCATATGAATATCAGCCCATGCCTGTGCATCTGGGTGTTGATGTGTCATTACCCCCAATGGCGCCAAAGCCTGAGATAAAAACAAGGTAGAATCTAAAATAGAAAATCCTTCTTGTTCAAATTCTTGTGCAATCATGCGTAAAAGCGAATCATCTTGTTTAAAAACTGCCTTTTTAAGCAGCCCCAATGTGCGCGCATCTGCACTAAAAGGCAAAAACAAACGGCGTTTTCGAATACCACCCACAAACACCAAAAAACGAGACGAACAAGACAATGCAGCATCTACCACAGACTGAAATTGAGCAGGATCAACCCAAATCACACGCCGGGCTAAGCGCAAATAGCAAGACTGAGCCTCTTGCTTAAGCGCAATCACATCTACCGCAACACCTTCTAAATAAGCTTGTTCAATAAACAACTTAGGAAAAACGCCACGCCCCGCAATCATGACAATGCCCTGTTCTTCCATTAAGACTCTTGAAGATCGTTCCATAAAGGTCTGGTAATGCCTCTTTGCGAATGTCTAACAAAATCAATAAACAACTGCACGTCGGGTTGTTTTTCTTGTTCAAGTAACAAACAGGCTTCTTCGACCGTTCCGCCTTGTTTAAAAAATTCACGATAAGCGCGTTTAATTGCACTCATGCGTTCTTGAGAAAACCCCGCACGCTTAAGTCCAACACTATTAATTCCAACCAAACCACCTCGGCGCCCTTCTGCGATACAATAAGGTGGAACATCAAGCCCCACCATGGTACCACCAGACAAAAATGCATACGCACCAATTCTAGAAAACTGATGAACCGCCGTAAGTCCGCCCAAAGTGGCATGTGAATAAACCGATACATGACCAGCCAAGGTCGAAGAATTAGCCAAAATCACATAATCTTCTACCAAACAATCATGCGCCACATGAGAATAAGCCATTAACAAACAATCGTTGCCAATGCGCGTTTCCATTCTCCCTTGTTCGGTTCCGCGATGAATCGTTGCAGATTCACGAATATGATTACGATCCCCAATCACAACCGTAGAGTTTTCTCCATGATATTTTAAGTCTTGCGGACGCATCCCAATGGATGCAAACGGATAAATCACATTATCTTGGCCAATGGTGGTTTTTCCTTCGATATAAACATGGGCCACAAGTGTTGTTCCAGAGCCAATTTTAACGCCCGAACGAACCACACAATAAGGACCTACGGTTACACCTTCTAACTCTGCCCCTGGCTCTACAACTGCAGTTTCATGAATTTGATTCATTCTTATTATCTTCTTTATTTAAGCTTAAGATATAAACGATACATTGCATCAAGACGATCTAATATCGCTTCTATTTTTTGCCATTGTTTAAACGGACGATGCGGGCTTCCAGATACCAACTGTGCTGCATCCACAGAACAAGACACCCCTGACTGTGCGTTAATTTTTACATCATTACCAATAGAAACATGACCAACAATACCTGCTTGACCACCCACCATCACCCGGTCGCCCACACGGGTAGAACCAGCAACACCAGCCTGTGCGGCCACTATCGTATCTTGGCCAATCTGCACATTATGCGCCAGCATTACTAAATTATCGATTTTAGTCCCTGATTTAATCACCGTTGCACCAAACGTGGCTCTATCAATTGTGGTGTTAGCTCCAATTTCAACATTGTCTTCTATATGCACAAATCCCAGTTGCGGCACAGGAAAAAAACGTTGTCCGGGGCAAGCTTTGGGATCTTCTGCATAACCAAAACCTGCACTTCCAATCACAGCACCACTCCCAATCACGCAACGCTCTCCGACTACACAACGGCTAAGTAACGTCACACGTGCTGCCAAATAGCTGTGCGCCCCAATCGTACAATCTGTATCAATCACAGCATGGGCACCAATACAAACACCATCGGCGATATGCACATTCGCTTCGATCACAGAATAAGGGCCAATAGACACATCGCGACCGATTGTAATAGACGATTTATCTCTAAACACAACAGATTCATGAATCCCTTGTGCAGCAGGTTTTATTTGGTTTTGATAAAACAAGGTTGTTAATTTGGCCAAGGCCAAATACGGATTTTCATGAAGTAAAAAATTAGATACATGGCCCTGTTTAAGTTTATCCATGTAAGGCGTATTTACATCCACCAATAATGCGGCAGCTTGACTTGTCTGTGCTTGATTTAAATATTTGGGGTTAATAAAAAAAGATAAATCAGAAGAAGAAGCAAATTCCAACGGTAAAATAGATTCGATACAAATATCAGAACGCCCCACCCACGTGGCATCTATCGTTTTAGCAAGTTCGGCAAGTGTAGGCATGTTAACAACAAACTACTTATACTGTGCATTATACATTTTAACAACTTCGTCTGTTACGTCCATGTGGCGTTTATAAAACAGCACGTTTGTTTCGTTACGATCTAAAATCAATGTATAGTTGTCTCGGTCACCTAATTTTTCGATGATTGTTTTCATTTTACCAAATATTTCTTTGATAAAAGAATTTTGCTTTTCGTTCACTTCTTTTTGCAGTTCCATGCCCGCTTGTTGGTAAGCTTCGAACTTGGCTTGAAGTTCTGATTGTTTTTTACCACGCACATCGTCTTTCATCATGGGTGCTTGTTTATCAAAATCTTCTTTTAATTTTTTAAGTTCGCTTTCCATGGCATCAAATTTTTTCTTTTTGTTTTCAAGCTCTTTTTTAATTTTTTCGCTTTCGCGTTTGCCTTGTTCTACGGTGGTCATGGCCAGTTGAATATCCACATAACCAATTTTCATAGGGGCTTCTGCAGCACGTGCAACACCCTGAACTGTCAACAACAACCCCATTGCCACCACAGAAATTTTAGAGAATAAACGCATGGATCAAACGCTCCTTATAAATATAGCAAAAGATTCAACCTAAGTGACCGAGTTTTTTAGTCTGCCTATTATCATTCCGTCAAGCCCCAACAGAAAAACACAACAAATAGTTAACTTCTATCTTGAAAAACGACATTCACCAAGACTACATGCATATCCCGCGTAAGCAGAACGCGGGTAAAAAAATAAAACATAAAAAGGGGGATTTTAGTATGATAAATTTTAGGCTCATTAAATGGGGGATTGGTCTTTCACTGGCAGGCGTTTTGACTTATGGAACAATAGGCTGCCAGCAGCAACCCACAGAAAAAACTGCAAATACGCCGTTACCTAGTTATTATGCAGCCGCTCCTCAAGATGTGATAACCGATCCGCAAAATAAATTAGATTTGCTAAATCAAATAAATCGAATACGGTTATTTTCGGGAGATCTCGAGTTTAAAGACAAGAATTTACAAGAAGAAGGTCTATGTACCAATAGGCGTCTATCCAATCAAACATCCGGAAATGTTAAAGGGACTAAGGGTTCTGCATATAAAAGTGAATCTTGCGAAAGAACAGATGATGAATCTACGATTCACGAATATAAAGTAGAAGAACAAATAAATTATCATGAGTACTACAATAACGGCGATACGTTTTGGTACGGTAAGGATTTTGATCTCATCAGTGGAAATTTTAAAGTGATAGTAAGCATGAAAGGCTCAAGCACAGAAACTACTTTCTCTATCATGATAGATGGGGATTTAGTGCTTAAAAAAGGGATACAAACAACCCCAATAAAAATTGACCATTTTTCTATGTCTGGATCATACTCAGCAATTGACGAGGATAAACAAACAAAGCAAGAATACAAAGTGTCTGGACAGGTACAAAAAAATACCGACAAATACTTTTTTAATCACGAGAGTTACGCTAAAAAAGTAACGGCGGACAAAGGAAACTGTGTCAGCGAAGAATGCCAAAATTTTATATCATTCTAAAAAATCAATTTTATTAGACCTCTTTCAAAACTGTCACGAGCGGCCAAAATGCAAGGAACCGAGGCTCCAAAAAACCGGAGCATACACGCCAGCATGTGAGGATTTTTTGGATACGGTGACATAGCAAGTTTGGTCGCGCAGTAAGTTTCGAAAGAGGTCTATTCTTTTAAAGATTCAGATTGCAGCCCAACGGCCCAAAGCCAGTCTTTATTGGGCATAAGCAGCTTACGCGCGCTTAAATCAAATAGCCCAAATTTTAAAGTAGCCTCGCAACATAATTCGCCAGATTCGTTTAAGATACGCTGGCGCATATCCCCTACCTTGCCTGCATAAGAAATGACCTGGCTTTCGATAAGTATCGATTGGCGCAATCCAATTTCTTTTTTAAAAAACAAATGAACTTCTAAAACCACAGGGCCAATTTGAGTGGCATGCACACGGTCATAACCATATCCATTTTGAGTAATAAACTCCCAACGTGCTTCTTCTAACAGATCTAAATAACGGGCATTATTCACATGCCCATATGAATCTAAATGAAATTCTTTAATAATCATCTTGTACTCATGAATTTTAAAAACAGACATCACACAAATCCTTTACAAGTTAAAATAGAGTTGACGAAAAAAAAACGCAGCACTACCATCTTTATCATGCAACTATCTCGTTTTTTAGATCCTTACAAAATCCTTTTTTTACCCGTTCTTTTTATAAGTATGCTTTACACGCAAGGCTGTGACAACACGATAATAGAAAACGAACAAAACGTAAATGCGGCGTGGGGCGACGTGCAAAGCCAATATCAAAGGCGCGCAGATTTAATTCCCAATTTGGTAGAAACAGTAAAAGCAGCAGCAGCCACAGAAAAAAACATTTTAGAATCTGTGATTCAAGCAAGAAATCAAGCAGGCACGCTTAAGTTAAGCGTTCAAGATTTATCGGACCCACAAAAACTGCAACAATTTCAGGCCGCGCAAACTCAACTAAGCCAAAGCCTAAAACAAATTTTTGCATTGTCCGAACGTTATCCAGAAGTCAAATCCAACCAAAATTTTAGAGACTTGCAAATTCAAATAGAAGGCACCGAAAATCGCATCCAAAGAACACGTCAAGTGTATAACGAAGCGGTCAAAGAATATAACAGTAGCATTCTCAAATGGCCCGGACGTTGGTTTGCAGGATCGCGCCAACCCAAAGAAGTATTTCAAGCAGAATCAGGCACAGAAAAAGCGCCCCATATCAAGTTTTAATGTATGCGTTTTTTAATTTTATGCGCTTATGCGTTTTTCTTTTGTTTATTACCTGTCTCTTTGCAAGCAAGCCCCCTTATTACAGAGCGTGTTTCTGATTACGCATCCATACTCACCAAAGAACAAAAACAAAAGATCACACGTTTACTTATTGATTTTGAATCACAAACAACCAATCAAATAGCAATTGTTACACTGCCCACGCTCGATAATCGTAGTATCGAAGATGTGACTTACGAAGCTTTTAATCAATTTAAATTAGGGCAAAAAAAACAGGCCAACGGCGTATTAATAGTGCTGGCAGTCAAAGAACATAAAATGCGTATTGAAGTCGGCAAAGGATTAGAAGGCGACCTGACTGATTTACAAACACAAATCATTCAAAAAGAAAGTATGGCGCCAGAATTCAAAAAAGGAAATTATGCGGCAGGCCTTGAAGCGGGTGTAGAAAAAATCATACAAGCCATCACAAAAGAGCCTGCGCAAGCAAGCACAAAACCAAACACTTATACACCTCGTTGGATTGATTTGTTTATCTTGTTAATTCCATTTTTAGCTACTGTAATGGCCTTGCGTGCCTTATTTCGTAAATTGATGTCTTTGGGTTCTCGCGGGCAAAGATACAACAGCCATCACAATGATTATCAAAGCCGTGATTATTCTTCTTATTCCAGTAACAATAGTAGCGATAATGATAGTTTTTCTGGCGGCGGCGGTGATTCTTCTGGTGGTGGTTCTTCTAGCGACTGGTAGACTATTTATCTACTTTTGATAACCTCTCTTTTTTTAAAAATTTGATTATCAATTAAAATAAGGACACAACGTGTTATGGGTTATTCTTCAAACTTTTTAACCAAAACATCAATTAAAGATAAAGATTTAAAATTCCATCTAGCACCCGAATTACCGGAACAAAGCCAACAGATATTTGCCAACCGAGATCTCAGATTGGATCAAATCGATATGATTGGGTTTGACATGGACTATACATTGGCCATTTATAAAAAAGTGCCCATGGAAACATTAGCCCATCAATTAACGGTAGAACGCATGGTATCAAAACTTAATTATCCGCAAGATATACTCAAAAAACCATACGATCCGGCGTTTGTGATTCGCGGATTAATTGTAGATAAACCATTAGGTAACATACTTAAAACAGATAAATTTAATCACGTAGGAAGAGCTTTTCATGGACGCAGGCTGATGAATAAAGAAGAGCGCAGAAACACTTACAGACAAGAAAGCTTGCGTTTAAATAATCCAAGATTCACCATGGTGGATACTTTATTTGCACTACCAGAAATGTGCCTTTATGCCGATTTGGTAGAATTAATCGAAAAAAAACACAAACCACACTCTAAAAAAGATTTTGAAAAGTTATTTTACGATATTAGACACACCATTGACGAAGTGCATCGCGACGAAAGTTTAAAAAGTATTATCATTGGGGCACTTGAAACCTATATAGAAAAAGACAATCGCCTGGCACAAACGCTACACAGATTAAGGTCTTCCGGAAAAAAATTATTTCTACTGACTAATTCTCATTGGCATTACACCGACCATGTCATGACTTTTTTACTAGACAATGCCCTTCCTCAATATTCCAGTTGGCGGCATTATTTTGACTTTATTATAGTAGATGCTCAAAAACCAAAATGGTTTAGTCAACACGACCATCCGCTTGAAGAAATCCAAACAAGTGAAAACAAAAAAGGCGAAGGCATTATTGTTCATGGCAAAAAGATAGATAAACTAAACAGAGGAAAGGTCTATCAACACGGGTCTATGAAAGAGCTAGAAAATCTCACCAAAATCATGGGCGAGCGAATCCTTTATGTGGGTGATCATATTTATGGGGATATTCTTAAAACTAAAAAATCAGGACTCTGGAGAACAGCGTTAATTGTAAGCGAATTAGAAGAAGAAGTGAGACTTTCTCAGGCTTATCAAAAAGAACGAAGTGAAGTTCATTTATTAGAAGACAAACAGCGCCTAATCGATCAAGAACTGATGAGCAATAAAAGCATGATGAGCTCTTTGGAGCAAATTATTGGAAATACAGATTACCAACACTCCGAAAAAGAAATTAAACAATTAATCGAACACTTAAAAACACTGCGCAAAGAACGAGATGAAATGAAACGGACTTTAGAACACACACTCATGCGTTTAGATTATTTAGTCGAAAAAGTAGAAAGCGCATTCAATCCATATTGGGGCAGAATTTTTAAAGAAAACCACGAAAACACTAAATTTGCAGCACAAGTTAACGACTATGCATGCATCTACACAAGCCGTGTTTCTAATTTTTCGTATTATTCACCTTATCAGTATTTTAGAGCGCCAAGAACACTCATGCCACATGAACGTTAAGATTTAGATACTTCAGACACAGAAGCATGCGCAGGGTTCATTTCAAAAGAAGAAGAAACGGGCGTTGATTTAGCCTCTTTATCCGTCTTTATTGCCACTTTTTCTCTTGGTAAAGACTGGCCTTCTGCTACCATATCAAGCTCTTGGCTATCTAATGTTTCGTATTCTAACAAAGCTTCTGCAATCCTAATCAACTGAACTTTATTATCTTCTAAAATTTGTTTTGCACGCCCATAACAACCCATCACAATACCATGCACTTCTTGATCTATTTGCTGCGCAGTAGCTTCTGAGTATTGTGCGGTTTCAGAGATTTCTCTGCCTATAAAAACAGGTTCGCTTTTTTTACCATAAGTAAGTGGGCCCAATTTTTCGCTCATGCCCCATTCACAAACCATTTTACGCGCTAAATCAGACGCCTGTTCTAAATCGTTGCCTGCACCCGTGTTTTGTTCAGAAAACATCATTTCTTCTGCAATACGTCCACCCAGTGCAATAGCAATTCTATCCAGTGCAAAGTTTTTACTTACATTAAACCTATCTTCTGATGGTAACTGTTGGGTCACACCCAATGCGCGACCACGCGGAATAATAGTCACCTTATGAACAGGGTCTGCCGAATGTAATTTTTTAGCAACTAATGCATGGCCTGCTTCATGATAAGCCGTCGAACGTTTTTCTTTGTCTGAAATTATCATGGATTTGCGTTCGGCGCCCATTAACACTTTATCTCTTGCGTGCTCAAAATCAGCCATGTCTACTTTATTTTTATTGGCACGTGCAGCAATAAGCGCAGATTCATTCACCAAATTTTCGATATCCGCACCAGAAAATCCAGGCGTCCCGCGAGCAACTACTTCTAATTTTACGTTTTCAGACAAAGGCACCTTGCGGGTATGAACCTGCAAAATTTCAATACGACCTTTTAAATCTGGACGCCCCACAATAATGCGGCGATCAAATCGACCAGGTCTTAGCAGCGCGGGATCAATTACGTCTGGACGATTAGTTGCAGCAACAATAATCACACCTTCGTTAGATTCAAAACCATCCATTTCTACCAATAATTGATTAAGGGTTTGCTCACGCTCATCATGACCACCACCTAAACCAGCACCACGATGCCTACCAACCGCATCAATTTCATCAATAAATATAATACATGGGGCTTGTTTTTTGCCTTGTTCAAATAAATCGCGCACCCGAGAAGCGCCAACCCCCACAAACATTTCTACAAAATCAGATCCAGAAATCGAAAAGAATGGCACACCTGCTTCGCCAGCGATGGCTCTTGCAAGCAATGTTTTCCCTGTTCCCGGAGAACCTATTAAAAGCACGCCCTTAGGAATACGCCCACCAAGACGTGTAAATTTTTTAGGATCTTTAAGAAATGCAATGATTTCTTCGCATTCTTCTTTGGCTTCGTCTATTCCGGCAACGTCCTTAAATGTGACTTTATTTTGATTTTCTGTCATCAATTTAGCGCGGGATTTTCCAAAGGACATGGCTTTGCCACCGCCAATTTGCATCTGACGCATAACAAATACAACCAATCCCACAAGCAACAGCAAAGGCACCCAATAGATAACAAACTGCTGCCAAAAACCATTCTTATCTTCTTCTTCAAATTCAAAATCAACGTGGTTGTCTTCTAATGTTTTTAAAATACCATCAGATAACACACCCTGACTTACATAATATTTGTCTTCTTTTTGCCAGCGAAATTCGGATTTAGCTTTGTTAATCACCAATTTTTTAACTTCGCCACGCTTAATGTCTTCTAAAAATGTTGAAAAGCGATATCCCTTGACATCCGCATGTTGCCCACTAATAACCTGATACATCATAGAAAACATGAGGATAAGAATACCCCACATCAAAATTGTTTTATGCGATTGCTTCACGATCCAAGTCCTTATTATTTGGGGGGTTGTAAATTAAACGCCCACTCAGAAATACTTTGCGCCTACCTTAAAGATGCGCGTTGTCACACAAAGACGCAAGCTGATTTTTCTATTATCCGCAACTTTTATTCATTTAAAGGGTATTTTTGCGCTATTTTTATTTTGATCGTCGAATTAATATTATGTAGGTATAAATACAATCTAAAAAGGCAAAAAACCCATCGCCATCTTAATCGCAGCATATTCTTGTGTGACTTGCTGCAGTTCATCACGAATATACAACGCAGGTGCTTGCCAAGTGCGCCACAAAACATCCGGCGGAAGATCTGTTTTTTTCATCATGACAAACAGCCCTAAAAGTGGTTGATCTTGTGCCTTAAATACAACCGGACGCTCGTGCAGCACCACTAAGCCTGCTTCATCTGCAGCTTGTCTTACTTTATGTAATTGTTCTTTTTGCCCAATGGGAAACACACAAGTCAAAATGCCTCCAAAATCCAGATGCAAAGCCGCTTGTTTACAATAATCTAAAATACTTCCACGAGTTTCAAATCGACAAGCAATTTTTTGAGGATGATCGCCTAATTGACCAGTTCCTGTTGCAAAATAAGGAGGGCTTGCCAAAATCAAATCAAATCGTTCGTCGTCTCTTAATGCTTGTGGATCTCGTAAATCCGCATGACGCACTTCATAGCGATGCATAAGTCCATTCAATAAAACAGAAGCGCGCGCAAGCAGCACGCTTACTTCTTGTGCTTCTATGCTCACCACCTGTGCACCCTGAACTCGCCAAGCACACATTAAACCCACAGAACCAATGCCGCTCCCCAAATCAAGTATGCGCCTTGGACAAGGTGCGTAAAAAGTACCATAATAAGCCACCAGCACATCATCTGTTGAATAACGATGCCCTTTTTTAAGCTGAAACAAGCGGTAGTCACCACCCAAATAATCCAAAGTCACAGATTCTTCATATCCATGTTGATGCAATGTCTGTTCCACTTGAACAATGGCCAGTGACTCATCAAAATTTGCCAACATAGGACCCGGTTTGGCAAAGCCTCTAAAATACTGTTTTACACTCATCATTTATTCCTTGATGCTATTTGGCGCTTATATCAAAATGATCAAAACCATTTTGTAAATCTTGCTGTCGACCATTTAGTGTTATAATTTTAATACCTTCCGTATTTACCACATAACCGATTTTATACATCGAAAATCCGTATGGCATAAATATATTTTTAAGTTTTAATTCATGCATGGGAGACATTGCCCACAACAAAGCAAAATCTTCTCCGCCTCTTAACGCAAAATCTAGTGCGTGTGGATGATGATGGTGCGTGTACTGCAACAATGCATCACTTAAAGGAATAGATGCAGCATCGATACAAGCGCCCTGTCCTTTAGCCAATAAACGAGATAAATCAGATGCCAATCCATCAGATAAATCCATGGCGCTATGACAATCGCCTTGCGCTAATAATAAACGTCCTAACTTTAATTCTGGCACCGGGCGTTTTTGTGCTTGAATTAAACGTTCATAGTTATCAATGTCGCAATCACGCATCTGCATTTTAAGTGATCTCATCAAATCAAGTCCGGCAGCCGCATCACCCAGCGGACGAGAGACATATAAAAAATCACCGACTTGGGTTTGTCGCCTTGTTAAACCAATGCTTTTACCCGTTTTAGGGACCTGCCCCCACACGGTTATTGCAATCACCAAAGGGCCTAAAGTAGAAGATAAATCTCCTCCCAATAAAGGCACCTGATACGTTTGTGCGCATTCCAAAAGCCCCGCAGCATAAGCCTGCCAAAAAGACTTGGGTGTATCACGTGCAGCCGCAATTGCCTGAACAAAGCCAATAGGCGTAGCGCCCATCGCGGCCATGTCAGATAAATTAACGCTTAGTGCTTTATAGGCAATATCTTGGGGAGAAAAATAAGGGCTTGCAAAATCAACACCTTCTACCAACATATCTTGGCTTACAAGCAACACTTGTGAGTCATCAAATGGTAGCCGCGCCGCATCATTTTGATATTCAAAATCAGCATCGTAAAGCCCTGCTTGTATGAATGGTGCGGTCAACTGACGAATCACCCAAGATTCATCATAAGACATGCATTTGCCTATAAATTTCGTATACAGAAATAGCCACACTGGTTGAGATATTTAAAGATCTGACGTGTTCACTCGTCATTGGAATACGAAACAACCAAGACTGATAAGTCTGCATCATTTCTTCTGGTAGTCCAGCAGATTCGCGCCCAAAAACTAATAAAACCTTATCGTTAGTTTGCACGCGCGTGTCATAAAGTGATTGTTTGGCGTGTGTCGATAAAAACAATACACGTTCGTAGTTTGGTAGCGTTTTTAAAAACGCGTGGCCGTCGTCGTGCATGTGTACTTTTACATGAGGCCAGTAATCAAGCCCTGCCCGTTTAATTTCATAAGCATTCAACACAAAACCCAATGGTTTTACTAAATGCAAATGTGCTCCAATTGCTAAACAGGTACGACCAATATTACCGGTGTTCCATGGAATCTCCGGTTGAATTAATGCCACATGAATTTCGCCCACAAATACCTCTTTAAACACAAAATGCCACGCGTGCTCTATCACAATAACAAAGACAAAAAAATACTCTTCAAAATATGGATGAAAACAAGTATGAGCAAAAAACTTATGACAATCCCAATGAACACGCCTCATTTTTGGATTTATTACGGCACTTATGCCACCGCCTGCCTAAGCAACGGCCAACAACCAGCACATACAGAGGGTAAATTTATCAAAGCGGTGTCTGATTTTACGGTTCAAGAGACCAGTCAAGCCATGCAAAATCGCCATACGCCTGACCTCTTTTGGTTTGGCCCGTCTGGATTTATAACAGACAGCGCCAGATTTTTTTTCTTTGTAAAAGGACGTAGCAGCGAGTATTGCAGCATAGACTATAATAAAAAAGAACCTGGTGCTGTTAGATTTAATGCACCCAGAATCGAGGTTTTTGAAAGCAAAGTGCCCGTGCTGCCTTTGCCATCAGATGAAATTCCGCAACCCAACCTACAAGATCCAAGTTGGGAAGATAGCACTAAACGGGCATTTACGTTGTCCTATTTTATTTTTGGGCAAAATTTGAAAATGCATTTTTATCTGTCAAAAAAAGCTTACGGACAAGTCAACATGCAAGAGGTGGCTAAAAAAACAGTACAGGGTGCCCCTTTGGTTATTTTATCAACGCTCATCGCAGTTGCAGTTCCTGTGGCAGGTTCAGTTTCTTTTGCCCTGAGTAAAGGACTGCAAATTCTTCCTAAATAATCCAATGCTTTTTTTTAATTACATTGCTCTAGTTATTGCAGGCCTGTTTGCTGGGTTTATGGATTCTATTGTAGGCGGCGGTGGATTAATTACGCTTCCCACATTAACCACAATGCTTAGCAATAGCACCGCAGCTATTGCCACTAATAAAATCATAGGACTTAGCGGCGCTGTTTTATCTTATTATATTTATTCACGCCATCAACGAACACAACACACACACACGCAACTTCCTGTTGGAATTTTTATTATTCCTCTTATGCTTGGCTCGTTCATGGGTAGTCGCGTAACACCTTATTTGCCCTCTTCTTTTTTTCGTTTATTACTTATCTTGGTGTGCCCGGTTTTGTTGTGGCTTATTACGCATCGTGCTTCTTGGATAACAAATAGAAACGACTACACATTTAATAATGCACATCGATTTAGACTTGGATTAATTGGATTTGGTGCTGGATTTTATGACGGTTTTTTTGGCCCTGGTGGCGGCACCTTAATGCTGATTGGGTTACTTTGGGGCGCCCAAATGCCGCTACTTTCTGCTTTAGTACTCTCTAAATTAGCCAACACAATCTCTGCCAGCACTGCTCTTGTATCTTATTCATTACAAGGGCATGTGCAATGGTTGCCTGGCATAATTGCAGCCACAGGGATGCTTACAGGTAGTTACTGCGGAACTCATTTAGCCAAACACCGTGCCGAACATATCATGCGTCCCATGCTAATTCTGGTAGTTTCTTTATTAATGATAAGCCAAGTTTATTATTTTTTTTAAAAAAACCCTGTGCACTCGCGTTTTTTTAATGGTGTGTGCGCACTTGTTTAATAACAAATTGGCGGTTTTTAAGAAATTTAAACTCAATGTCCAGCGCATAAGGTTTATGGGTGTTAAATTCAATATAATTGCAATCGCCAGACGTTCCATCTGCAAAACAGTAAGCCTGTTCTATTTTAAGTGCCAGCAAACTTAACATTTGATTGTCGCCAAGAGGCAACACAGGCTCAGACATCATCGCTCCATCTATGGTTGGCTTTGCAAAAAACAAAGTACTCATACTTGGGTATTGAAAAGGATCTCCAAAAATAGCCAAAGTTTGTTCGCTACGCGTACCTGCGGGCGGATTTGTAACTAAAATATTACTAGGCATTAATGACAACGTGTATCCATAGACGTCTTGGGTTTGAGATACACGCGTTAAAAGCACCCCATTGGCAATCACTTCTGATTCTGTATCATAGACAGGAACAATCAAAAGACCCATAAATGCGGTACTTTGATCCACATGTGCATAACGTCTTTCTAAAATTGCACGTTCATTAAATAAAGACGCATAAACCGCTTTAACAGCGCAAGATAAACTTTTTGGCTTTACTTTTAAATCACCACCATCTTCTGGATCTGGCACAACTACACAATGATGATCAGTGGGTTCTTTTTCGTCTAGTTTGGTAGAAAAACTATCGTGTAATCCTGCGGCATTAAAACTTTCTATGTCTTCTGCGTTAGCACTCGATCTGACTTTAAATTTATTTACTTGTGGTGTTAACATTTGTAATTTTTTTCTTACTTCTTTTAAATATCCTTGCAATGCATCTGTATCTGCCTGTGTCACTGGTGCATCCAATATGGCTTGCTGAATCGCTTTGGCATGTGCCGCCACTTCTGCACGTGTAAGTGCCTTATTTTTATCCTGCATAACAAGAGCCAAAACAGCATTCTCCACCGCTTTTTGTTGCGCTACAAACTGAACATAGGCGGTTAACGGCACAGCCACACCTGTTGGCACTGGATCATAGGCCAACAAAGTATCTGCGATGGGTATTTGTTTGTCTTTAAATAGCTCTTTTAAAAAACCAAGTTGTGCGGATTTTCCGCCATAAACAGCATGTTGATGTAAACATTTTGATAAATTAGACACACACATGGAATCTAAAGCCTGCACAATAGACGAAGCTTGGTATGGCATTTGAACCCATGGTTTATTGTTTTTTTGTTCTGCATGTAACAGAACTGTTTCATCATCACTGAGTTCTAAAATAAATTTATCGGGCTTTACAACCAAATGAACAGGCTTATTATCTAACGAACTCAATAATTCATGTGTTTTACTTGCACTCCTTAATACCATATTGGGTGTTTGTCGTTCTTGCGCTTTTAGTTGCACATGGGACAATAAATCCTGATAGTCCTTTGTAATGCTTCCCGCTACAGCAGGAATATCTAAAGGTAATGATTCAAAAACAGGGATGTCTTTGTCATTCAAATCTTCTAAACGTGCAGGAAATATCCTCAAATAACCATAGGCAGAACCTTGGTTCATTGGTAAAAAATCGCGATCGCCTATCAGATCTCGAACGTTAAACAACTTTATTTGATGCTGCTGCAAGAGCGTCTCTAAGGTACTAGAATGTTGTTGATTGCCTGTTTCTACAAAAGCCATTTTTGCTTGTCCTTCTAATAGACTATCACGCAATATCAACATCATAGATTCAATACCTATGTCTTGTGCAATGTCTTGAGGATACAAATGCACACCATAGAAATCACCTGTTTTTTCTGTATGATACGCATGAACAGAACCCGCATAAAATGACTTATCTTGCGTATAGTAAGTCACACGATTAAACGTTCTTGAAGAGTCTTGGTAACTCCATATTTCTCTTGCTGCATTATAATGATATATCTGACAATTAGGCGAACGTACGCATTCACCTTTAAAATTAGCATTCAACCACAAGACCTGCAGATGTTCTTTATTTCTTACATCAATCAAGAATTTAACTATTTTTTGGCCCTCTAAATAATCTGCGCCTGATTGAGCCAACGCATTAAATGTGGATGAGCTATCAATACAGGGAACAGACAATACATGTTCATTTACCTCAAGCACAGGTTTTTTTGCGGGGTGTTTGCAAGACACAGTCCAAAAAAGAAGCACCATAGAGCATAAGACATTAAACAGGTAAAACATAATACTTTGTCTCCGTTAGAGTCAGTATTGAAAGCAAAAAACACGCCAACATAAAAAATTATTTCAAATCAAATCATTAACTCAATTAAGACACGATAAAACAAAATAAATAACGACATTCATGTCCCAACACACGTTCTCAATAAGACTTGATCTATTAGACTTCCTGCGATGAAAATATTCGAAAGATCAAGTAGTAGGAATACATGTTATGGGAAAAACTCCAAAAGCTAAGTGAAGAAAATTTTAAGCGCAAGACAGGGGTGAGTTTTGCGACATACGAAGCCATGGTGAAAGTATACGCAAGTTATCAACAGCAAAAACGGCAACAAGATAAACGAGGTAAAGCGAGTAAACTGACCACTCGAGACTGGGTCTTGGTGCTACTCAAATATTATCGTGAATATCCAACCCAATTGTCGATAGCGAGCGAATTGGGTGTTCATGAAACCACGATTGGGAGGGGAATTCGCGAGGTGGAAAACATTCTCATCAAGAGCAAAACATTTCATCTACCGAACCGTAAAGCGCTTATCCAAGCCGAACATCAGTTTGAAGTGGTGGTCATTGATGTCGCTGAAAGCCCGATTGAGCGACCAAAAAAAAAGAGTCCGAAACGGATTACGGATTCGTCACCGTAACAACCAACAAAAGCGTTACTATTCAGGAAAAAAGAAACGGCATACACACAAGACCCAGCTTATCGTCGATGCCAAAAGTAAAATGGTCCTCAATTTACGTACAGGCATTGGTGGTAAAACCCATGATTTCCGACTGTTCAAGGAAAGCGGTGTATCTATTCATCAAGAGTGCGAAGTGTTGGCTGATTCAGGTTATCAGGGATTAGACAAGCGACATGCGCATACACTTTTGCCTAAAAAACGAAGCAAGAAGCGCCCCCTTACCTCTGCAGATAAGAAAAATAACGCACAGATTGCGAGCCGTCGGGTCGTAGTTGAGCATGTGATTGGCGCGCTTAAGAGATTTCACATATTAGCCGAACGTTATCGTAACCGTAGAAAACGATTTGGATTACGCATAAATCTCATTGCCGCTTGGTATAACTTCCACTTGCTTCATCAATAATTTCATCGCAGGAGGTCTATTACTTATTTTTTCATACAGCGTGGCGGCTCATTCAACATCAAGCGATGCAATTAGGGTAATTGTTGCGCAGTTGGTGGGATTTTAAGTTATTAAACGGGGGGAATTATGTTTTTAAATATCGTATTTTATTTAGTCACTACGTCACTTGTGGGTGTAGGCACACCAAGTAAACCAAATTCACGTTTAGGAATAGAAGGCGAAACCTGTCTTAGCAACAAAGATTGCAGTAAAAATTTAACCTGCGACAATAAGCAATGCGTGCCCATGCAAGCTGCTAATTTGGCTTGCGATCGCACTTCGGATTGCGATGCGCCCATGCGTTGTGTAGATAATATTTGCCAAATTCCAAGAACAAACAACGATGAACAACAAGAAGAATCACCAAGACACAACAGAAGAGAACAACCATCGCAAGTGACCGAGCCATCTTATTTTAGACAAAGAGAATTACCTCCAGGAGCACACATAGAAGCACGAACAAGACGAGGATTGTGGATTACGGGTACGGTTATTTTGGGTACTTCATATTTAACAACAGGACTTGTCACGAGTATCATTTGTTCTGGTGGTGCATGTCCTGGTGCTATATCTGGACTGGCTTGGTTACCGGTTCTTGGCCCTTTTGTTAACATACTGTACAGCTCTTCGTCTTTAAGTATTGGTCTTAACGTGTTTGCAGGGTTGGCACAAGGAACAGGGCTTGCGTTGCTTATTGCTGGTCTTGCCAGCCGCGAAGAGTTTATTGTTTATGACAGTCCCAAAATGTCTGCGCGTATTGTGCCTATGGCTAACCCTAATTTTGCTGGGTTAGGCTTACATATTTCTCATTTCTAAACGTCATCTACCCAAATTTTTACCTGTTCAGGGCATATTCGTTCAATCTCTGAAACATAAGGTTTTATAAAATTATACAACGCACGTTCTTCTTCTTTGTCTGCTAATTCCCGTCCCAACCGAACAACCAACTGAGAAGTTGTGTAACGTGAATTGTTTTTAATGCTGTCGCACACGCCACAAGCAGTGCAATACAACACCGTATTCATGTGTTGTCTTTGTTTAACAGACATTGGCATAATTGATTCTTTGGCAAGTTCTGCGTTTAAATCAGACAACTGCCGATGATTTTTGAATAACAAACGTTTAATTAAATGAACACACAGCTGCCAGCCCAATAAGGCATAGGCGCTTACTTTTTTAAACCATTGCGTCATATATGTACTATCTACCCATATTTTGTTTGGTGGATGGTTTTTTTTAATTAAAATTAAGGAGACATCGTGGTCACATAACGGTGTTGGCTATTTTCTATTTTAAGCACCACCGCAGGTTTGGAAGCATTGCGTTTGGCATCGATTGAAATTGTCCCCGTCACCATTTTTAAATCTTTAACCTTTGCTAATTCATCACGAATAGACTGCGGAGTAAGCACTTTGGTTTGTTTCATTGCATAAAACAATACCATGGCTGCATCATATCCCATCGCGGCCAAACCATCTGGTTTATAATGAAACGTTTTTTCAAAATCGGTTACAAATTCTTTAACTTCTTTTGTGCCTAATTCTTGGCTATAATGATTGGAGAAATAAAAATTATCCAAAGATTTTCCACCCACCGTTAACATGTCTAATAACTTTGGACTATCCCAACCATCACCACCTAAAAATGGCATAGTCATATTCAAAGCTTGACGTGCTTGACGTGCAATTAATCCCACCTCGGTATAATAACCAGGCACAAATACAACGTCTGGTGCTGCATTTTTAATGGCTGTCAGTTGTGATTTAAAGTGAACATCGCCACCGGCATAAGCTTCGTCTTTAACAATTTTTCCACCCAGTTTAGAAAAAGCTTCTACAAAATAATTAGCAAGACCAATAGAATAATCACTTTTAGTATCCCTAAACACAGCCGCTGTTTTGGCATGCAAATGTTCATAAGCAAAACGGGCCATCACGGTGCCTTGAAAAGGATCAATAAAACACACACGAAAAATATAATCGCCAATCTCTGTTACTTTGGGATTAGTAGAAGAAGGCGTAATCATTGGAATTTTTCGATTTTGTGCAATGGGTGCGGCTGCAAGCGAACGACTAGACGCCACTTCTCCTAAAACAGCAATCACTTTATCTTGTGTAATTAATTTTGTAATTGTACTCGCTGCTTCTTCTGGTTTTCCTTGGTCGTCATAAACCACCACTTGCACCAAACGACCAAAAATACCGCCTGTTTCATTGATTTTTTGTCTGGCCAACTCAATCCCATCACGCGTAGAAATACCAAATGTGGCTTCGCTCCCGGTCAACGAACCAATCTCACCCACAACAATATCACCCTTATTATCTATGGGTGCCGCATGTTCTATTGTCTCGAAAGAGGTATTGTTTTTTTTACATTGAGTTAACAAGAAACAAGAAAAAAAACATAAAGCAATACGCAGTTTAATAGCCAGCCGCAATGAACAAGTAATCATGTGCATGAAATACCCCTTTCTATCGATAAGAACGGGTACACTACGTGAGAGTTATTGAGGAATGCAAGAGCGGATTTAATAATGCATGAAAATGCTTTATAAACTCGGAAGATAAAGCCACAGATTCTTCTAACACATAAACAAAAGGACAATTCCACAAAGCAGAAGTTGAATCAATTTTAACCACATCTTTAGTGGTTATTAAAATTAACAAACAAGACTGTTGTGCGCAAAACTCAAGCATATCCGCCACAGAGCAAGGAGCAAACGGTTCATGATCTTGAAACAACCAAGTCCGTAGCACTTGCATTGAATTGATTTTAAGCGCCTTAATTAGCATATCTGGAGAGCCAAGCGCAGTCATCAGTACACAGCTACGTTGAACCAAGTAAGACAGCGGCAAAAAACGACCTGTTTTTAACTGAAATGCCCCCAATAATATACGTTCCAACCTAAAAGACGCAAAGCCATTACCAAGTCTTAGATTAGCCAAAACACAAGAGGTATCATCAAAACTTAAACCTATCTGTGCATCTTTCAATGAAGACAAACACTCCCTACGCCAAGCTGTAAGTTTTAAATCAGACCGATTCAATAAAACGACATTAATATCACGATAAAGCGTTAAATGAGAAAACGCATCATCCAATAAAATAACATCTGGTGGGTGCTCTAATTGTGATAACGCATATTTAATTGCCAAGTACCTATTAGATCCAACAACCACCATAGCGTTTGTTTTTTGCGCAATTAAGAGCGGTTCGTCGCCACTTATTTCCACCGGTGTTTGAGCATTGACTAAACACACAGATTTTGATTTGCGTTTATAACCACGAGACACCACCAATACACGGCATTGTTGTGCGATTAAGTGATTTGTAAGTGCAATCACAAAAGGGGTTTTTCCACGGCCCCCAAAAGCCAAATTCCCCACGCTTACGACAGGGATTCCAACAAGTAGTGGTTGTTTAAAGTAACGCCAATAATAACGTCTAAGCAAATTTAATAAACGCCAAATAAAAGAACCTAAAAAAACCAAAAGAGATAATAAATATCGAATAGGCCAAGAATAAGAAGAAGGATGACGCATTATTTCAGACACTAACGCTTATCTGTAACAGGCAAAGATAAAGCCCCGCCAGAAGAACCATAACCCTGAGAAACCGATCCAGGCAATTTATCTTTTTTGGTTTGAAGATAAGTGACAGCAACCTGTGGATCTGACACAAAAGAAACAAGATGAGTTTTACTATCGGAAACAGGACGCACTAAGACCACATGACCCACTAACTGATTCACAGAAGAGCGGCTATTTGGCTTGCGTATCTGCAAACGTAAACGCGCAGCCACACATCCATTTAGTTTTTTAGCTTGTGATTCAGTCAAGCCTTTAGAGGTCAAAGCCTGCACGCCATAATCTCTGCGTTTTAAAAACAACCAACCCAAAACCTGCACACCACTTAAAAGTGCACTACCGCCCAACAAATTTTTCTTTCCGGATACAAAAGGACCAAATGTTTCGAGCAATAAATAATCTTCAGACTGGGCATCTTTCCAGACATAAGACACTGGAAAAAACAAAGGCGAAACAAAAAACGCAATGAGCAGAATTATAACAGCAACCGCAATAACCACCATATTCAAGCTCATCCTAACAAAAAACACTTTATTTGATACAATAAAGCCTCGGTCTGAGGCTCCCACTGAGGCAGTAATAATTCCCGGTCCCCTAATGCATATTTTTGTGCTTGTTTTTGAGGTTCAAAACTCACCAAAGCCCCTACCTTAAACGCATGTGCAATCAACTGACAATGAAGCGCATGCCCAGCTTTATGCAAATTCAATCGCCCAATGAGTGGCCGCCCCAATAAAGCAACATCGCCAAGACCATCCAAAATCTTATGTCGCACAAACTCGTTAGAATAACGCAACCCTTCTTGGTTTAAGATGCTAAAATCATCCACCACAATCGCGTTATCAAGCCCACCCCCCAAAACAAGCCCCATGGAACGCAGCATTTCTACATCTTTAAGCAACCCAAAAGTACGTGCGCGCGCGATATCTTTTAAAAAATGCCGGTGCGAAAACTGCCAACGAAAATTCTGGGATGGAATAACAGGATGTTTAAAATCAATATGACAGTGAATAGACAATTCCGGCGCAGGTGACAAAGAAGCTACGCGGTCACCATCTCTTACAGTCACCTTTTGCGTCACAATCCAATATTTTTTTTGTGCATTTTGTTCCTTTATTCCAGCTTGAACACAAGCTTCTACAAAGGGCGCAGCACTTCCATCTAAAATAGGAAGCTCAGGCGCAGACAACTCTGCACGGATATTATCAATTCCCAAGCCATAAAGTGCAGCTAAAAAATGTTCTACAGTCGCTGCTATTTCACCATTGTGACTAAGTGTTGTACATAAGCGATGATCAACCACATAAGGATGAAGCGCAGGAATTTCAACAGCCTTGCCACCCGTATGACGAATAAAAACAACACCCTCATTTTCGGCTGCAGGATACAATGAAATCCGCACTTGTTGGCCTGAATGCAGCCCCTTACCCCTTAGTGTCACTTTCTCTCGAATTGTTCTTTGTGTTTGAAACATGAACCCCTGGTATCCTCCGGCATGCATTTTATCGCAAGATTGAATACAAATCAATCACCATAAACACTTCGCAACACAACGAACCCATTCGTGTATACGAAGCAGCATAAGACAGAAAAATACAAGCAATATTTGGACCAACACAAAATAAAAATCAATTTTTTAAAAAATTAAGAATAAAATCAAAAAAGTATCCGTTGTAGGCTGGGACAGACAAACAAAACCCCGTATCGTTAATTCGGACAAAAATGTCAGGGCAGAGGCAGACCATGTCCCAAAATCATACGCAAAAAATCACAATAATCTGTGTTTATTCATAATTTTGTTTAATTTATCACATATTAAAAGAGGTTTTATTGCAAGCACGGATTGAATATCAAACACAAAAACGCACAAGCAATAGACCTCTTTCGAAACTGTCACGAGCGGTCAAAATGCAAGGAACCGAGGTTCCAAAAAAACGGAGCATACACGCCAGGTATGTGAGGATTTTTTGGATACGGCAACATAGCAAGTTTGGTCGCGCAGTAAGTTTCGAGAGAGGTCTAATCAAAGGAAAAATAAAACGCTACTTAGCTTTAGCCAGTAACTGTCCCAATTTCATTGCCAATCCTACATCCGTGGCTTTGATTTTTCCCAAAGTAAAAGCCATCATGGGATTTAACGTACCTTTTACTAAACCCACAAAGTTTTCGTCTGTCATGGCAATCGTGCAATCACCCTTTTCATCTGTTTGTCTCACACCACAAGTAGATTCTCGTGTATCAATCATCCAAGTTCCGCCATTAGTTCCAGACAAATCCAATCGATATAGCGCATTGATTTTTTTGACCAAATCAGGATGATTTTGTAATGCGGCTACAATTTTATTTTCAATAATTTCTTTGGGTGTACTCATTGTTGTATCCTTATTTGTAAAGAGTTTAAATAACGCGTGTTTACCACAACAAAACTGGTTGTTCTTACAAATCAAACAAAGAGTCAACCGCAGATATTTATTGCGATAACATCACAAGCAAGCGACCAGCTCACAAAAACGCTCAAATGCAGCGTGTGCCATAGCCATATCTTCTTGATGTTGATGCTCAATAAACAAACTCAAATGTTGCAACGCCGATTGTAAACTAGACTCTTCTTGTTCCAAACCATACATCCGACACACTAAAATGGCATCGGCCAGCCAAAACAAAGCGGCGTGCGGACGACTTAAATGTGGCTGATGTTCCATAAGTTTACGCAATTTATTAGGCACACGACGAGAAGGCAAAAACAACGCAGACGAAGAAGTCTGCGTTTTGGCGCCTACAAAATATTTCAAAATTGATTCAGGAACGATATTAAGCATCGCAAAAAACGGGATCGGATACACAGGTGATCTTTCCTTTGCCGTGAAATAATTGCACTACAAATGCCTTTAATGCCTGCGAATGTTCTTTTGATTGCTTGGCTTGTTCAATAAGTGGAGAATGCGCATTGGTTAGGCGCACAGCGACTAAAGCACGATACAAAGAAGGCGCAACCGCCACTAAGCGACTAATACGATAACAACACAGATCGCGAAAACAGGACTGAATCCACAATTTAATATCGTGATCGTCCTCTAAAAACACCTGTGGGTCCCGCACCGATATTTCAATTTCGCATTCAACTAACATCTTAAGCTATCCTCCAACAACGTCAACAACAACAGCTATTCATAGATTATCTCCGCACTTTAGGTGCGGAAGTAATTGACAACATAAGCTTATTATTAGAAACTACTTCTCACTTTGAGTCAAAATAATTCTAAAAAATTGTTTATTATTTTTTTAACTGTATTTCTTGATTTACTTGGGTTTGGTGTTATTATTCCATTGTCGCCTTTTTTTGCCAAGCAATACGGTGCATCACCACAGTTAATAGGCATTCTGGCATCCACTTATTCCGCCATGCAGTTTATATTTGCGCCTTTGTGGGGCACTTTATCTACTTATGTGGGCAGACGCCCTATTCTCTTAATTGGTGCACTAGGAACCTCTTTGTCCATGCTTGCTTTTGGGCTTGCAAACAGTTTATTTTGGTTATTTTTGGCACGTTTATTGGGAGGCATTGCGACCGCCAACTTATCTGTGGCGCAAGCTTATATTGCAGATATTACAGACGAACAGAACCGCGCCAAAGGCATGGGTTTATTTGGAGCTGCGTTTGGACTTGGATTTATTTTTGGCCCCGCCTTGGGTGGTATTTTAGGCGCCACCAACCACGCACTCCCCGGCCTTGTGACCGCGGGCATTTCGCTTATTAATTTTATTTTTATTTATCTTTACGTAGAAGAATCATTACCAGAACAAATTAGACAACAAGTCAGAAAAAAACCGTCTCATCATCAACGAAAATTAATTTTTTCAAAACAGGGATTGTTTCATCCTGCACTTGGTCGATTGCTCTTTATCTTTTTTATCACCACGCTTGCTTTTTCTAATCTAGAAGGTACTTTTGCTTTATTTACCCACGCTCGTTTAGGTTTTCAAACAAGAGAAGTAGGCTATGCATTAAGCTATGCTGGTATTCTTGCTGTTCTTATTCAGGGCGGGTTAATTGGACAGTTAACACGGCGATTTGGAGAAAAAAAACTGCTTGCTGTGGGGCTTTTATTAGTGGGTGCCGGAATGGCACTTTATTTTCTTGTATGGTCCATTAAAGCCCTTTTGGTATGTCTTACACTAGGTTCAATTGGCCTTGGATTATGCAATCCAAGCATGACTTCTTTAGTATCTAAATCATGTGCACAAGAAGAACGCGGCACCATTATGGGTGTACAGCAATCACTCGGTTCGCTAGGCCGTATTTTAGGCCCCATTAGCGGAGGCTTTTTATTTGAACAGCCTTATCTTCATCATGCGCTTCCTTATTGCTTTGGTGCACTTTTATTTTTAGGTGCTTGGGTTTTGAGTTTTGGCGCTACCACGCGCATACAACAACAAAAATAAGCATGAAACTTGGCAAACGATAAAAAGCATGTAGCAATGATCTACGCACATGCGTAAACATCTTAGACATAATCACCTACAGCTTATTCAACAACACTTGCATGCAGCCAAATCTTTACAATCACAAGCAAGCGAATGCTATGCTATTTTGTCGCATGCCTCACATGTCTTAATTACGGCACCAGCACCGCAAGATGGCGATTCTATTGGTTCTCAATTAGCCATAAGAGCGCTTATTTTAAACTATTTTCCACATATGCACGTGGATATTTTAAACGAAGACATTTTACTTAAAAGATATCAACATCTGCCAGATAGCCACCACATTAAAAACATTCAAACCTCTGCGCCACAAAATCAATACGAAGTAGGCATTGTTGTAGACGGCGGAGAAGAACGACTAGGCCAAATAAGACCTATTTTTAGGGCCTGTAAATACACCATTCAAATCGATCACCATGCCATTGGGGCTTATTATCCTTATGCATTACGTATTTACGATGCACGCGCAGCGGCCACAACAGAACTTATTTATCGTCTATTCCAAACTGAATCGCTTCATTTTGACTTGACCCAAGAAGTTGCACAATCTCTTTATGTAGGGCTTATTTTTGACACAGGTTATTTTAGACATCCAAGCACCACCGCAGAAACACTAGAATTTGCAGCGGCACTGGTAAGAACTGGATTTAATTTCTCTGAAGTTGGAGAAAAAGCCATGTTAAGCCGTACTTTGGGAGGCATGCAACTCATGGGCAAAATGATGCACGAAGCACGCATCTATGCCCAAGGTAAAATTATCGTTGGTGTAATTAGCCGTGAATTAATGCACGCTTATCAAGCTAAAGACGAAGACAAAGACGGGATGATTGATCAACTCACCATGGTCGATGGTGTAGAAATTGCGGTCTTATTTTCTCAAATTCACCAAACATGCACGCGTATTACTTTTCGTTCTAAAAAAGACTTTGACGTAGCCCAATTTGCTAAATCACTTAATAAAGAACAAGGAGGAGGCCACAAAAAAGCGGCAGGTTGCATTGTTCACGGCGCACTGAATGAAATTATTCATCAAACAGTACAACAACTGCTTGCACAAATAGATCAAAATTAAGCAAGATTTTTACATACCTAAATGTTTCTTATCTTGTGCCCTTAATTCTTTACCATATTGTTCAAAATAAGAAGCCATTGATTTCACATTCAATAGCGCAGGATCGTTTGATTTATGTGGATTATCAATCAAGTAAAATAACACCGTTTTTTTAATGGCACGAGTCATCGCTTCTGCAATCGTTGCAAGTGCGCCAAAAGCATGTACATCATGCAAGGGCTGATACATCATTTCAGTAAGCGCACAAGAAAAACGTGCTTTAAATCCTTGAATCATGGTTACTGTTTCTTGGTTCACATGAAATTGCCCGTCTTTAATTAAATCTAAAACATCTGCAATTCCTTTGTATTCATTACTGAGTTGATTTAAATCGATACGTAGATCATAATTTACATAACTTTCCGCGCCGATCACAGGTTTGATTTTATCAACCATGTTTCACCTTTGTTCTATTTTATTGGTCAGATTAAGCAAAGAACACTTAAAAACAATCCAACATCAAATAAACATAAGGTAAAACAATTAAAACTCAAAAAAATTTATCCAAAACGTGTTTTTAAATCATTAAAAATATATTTCACTTGTTCATAAGTTACAGCGACAGACTGACTGTTATCAATCACTATATCAGCATATTTCTTTTTTTCTTCTGTGGGCATTTGAGACTGAATACGCAGTTGTGCCTGCAGGTCTGTCAAACCATCACGCAACATAAGACGTTGTTTTTGAATTGCATGAGGCACATCGATCACAATAATAAGATCCATTGCTTTGTATTTTTGGCTTTCTATTAATAAGGCAGCATCATAAATCACCCAATGATATCCCTGAATATTGGCATTACACAGGCATTGTTCATACAACTGCGCAATAATAGGATGAACAATTACTTCTAATTGTTGCTTAAGCAGTGGTTGAGCAAATACTAATGACGCAATTTTTTTACGATCTAAATTTTTTGTATGAATATCCACTACGTCTTGACCCAATAGGCCTACCACTTGTTTAAACCCTTGGCTTGCAGGTAACACCGCTTGTCTTGCCAAAATATCGGCATCAATCACACAAGCACCCAGTTCTGAAAAAAAACCAGAGACGGTTGATTTTCCACAACCAATGCCACCTGTTAATCCAATCTGTTTAAGTGACATGTTATATTTTTTTAATAAAAATAGGATTGGTTATAGCAAAAGGATAACGGCCTTTAGGATGAATTGTGCGAACCACAGACTCTAATGGTTTTTCGCCTTTTACAATCGCCAAGACATAGCTATTTGTTTTTTTTATCTGAATCGGAAACGCACCTTCGGCATAAGTCATTTCTTGAGGTTTATTTTGCACACTTATCGTTTGGATTTTTTGCCCATCTTGCCAAAATTCAATATGGGTTACAGGCACCCAAGAAGCCGCCTGTAACTTATAACGTAATTCTATTTGCGTATCTTTGGTAGACAATGTTTCGCCTATTTGTGTAGGTTTTGCTTCATCGCCAACAAATAATTCAATCAATGGACCGTTACTGACGATTACTTGTTTATTTTTAATTGCTTGCACAAAATCGGTGTTCGAAAATTGCGCCCAAGGTTTTTGCAAACGCACATAATTTCTGGGATAACCTACTTCGTCTGGTGTTAAGGTATGAGAATCAGAACCACCCGTAAGTGTATAAAATTTACCCCGTGTAGCCCAATGCATCCAATCTGACAGTACCGCATCAATTTGATCATCGTGTTTACCATTATAGACCTCTATCATATCAAATTGGTCGCTGTATTCGGGCAAGTGTTTGGATAGCTCTTGTGTGTCTAATTGCATCGCAGAAAAATAACCAGAATGAACATTTTCTCTTGGGTGATTCACTTGAATCAATGCTTGCGGATGCATGGCTTTCATTAAACTAAATAACTGTGTTACATCTTTTTGATATAAAACAGGCGGCAACAACGCTTTGTCTGGATTAGAAGGAAACACGACAAAATGTCCTTTATCAGAAGTTGTGACTTCTTGTCCTATCACAGAGGTTAGTGTTTGCGTTAATTTTAATTGCTCAATAATAGGCTTGTAATCTGTACATGCATGATGATCAGAGGACACCATTACCTGTAATCCTTCTGCCGCATTAGACACTACTCTATCAACCAAAGACACCGCAGCATCTGCAGAATTAATCGAATGCTGGTGAAAATCGGCAGACACATATAAACCAGTTTCTATTACATGGTGCAAATCAAACGTAATGTTTTGTTCACTTCCGCTTTTTACTACAATAACTTGTTTACTTAACTCGTATTCTGGTCCACGGCTGGCTAAAAATTGATATTTACCAGGAGGCAAAATCACGTCAACTTGGCCATCATGCGTCCACAGAACTTGAGACGAAGCCCCTCTTAAAGAACCAGATAACGTTGTTGGATGAGGGGTTGGAGGCACACCTAAAATAGTAATTTTGGCTGGTACCTTTTGATTATTTTCAACCACATTAATACGTATCTGCCCACCTAAAGAAATCGTAAAATCTTTTTGAACGGATTTTTTTAAAGATAATGGCACAGGTTTGGTTGATTTTACAGATAAGCCTTCCAAAGATACAAGATAATCTCCTTCTGGAATACGTGCAAAAAAATGCCCATCCGCCTGCGCGCGAACAAATGCAAATGGTTTTTTATTGTCTTTACGATATAAGTGTAAATACACAGGTGCATCCAAAGATGTAACCGATCGTTTATCTGATAAAAACTTAACATTTCCAGAAAAATCAAACAAATTACTTCCTTTTTGCCAAGAGATATCAGGAAACACACTCGCAACATCACCTGTTCCTACCACTAAATAACGTTTTAAAATAACACTCGATTTAGGTTGTAAATCCAATGTTGCATAGGTCACATCTGACCATGAATCACCAGAATAAGTATCCATATCTCCTTCGGCAGACAATACGGCATAACTGGTGTGCGGCGCCACAGCAGCAAGCCATGGAAGTTTAACCTTAACACCCGTTAAATCAAATCCATACTCCGGCCCATAATGAGACGCACGCCCCCACTGAAAAGCATCTCCAAATCGATAAGACTTAATAATTGTTGTACCCAAATTACTTAATGTGGCATGCATTAACAAAGTAGAAGATTCTGGTTCTAGTGTGAAATCTTGGCGAATTGCTATCTGTGGATTTGCTGAATCATGGCCTTCTACACGAATGGTTGCAGATCCAGGCGAAGCTGGTAAAGACACCATGCTAATATGCGTAAAAACAGCTTGTCTGCCAAAAGTATCATTCAAATACAGCAAATTTTGACTCAACGCATCTTCTTTGGGCGCACCAGAAAGCGGATCCAAAGAAGCTGCGTCAATTAACTGTCCACCAGTTAAAGCAAACCCAGTCGCATGCACAATATCGCTCACAACAAAAGACACTAAGCGATTTTCAAGCTTGTAATCACCTACACGCCCTTGTGCTTGCGGCCCTTCTAACAATGTTTGAGCTGAGGTTATTTTAAAAGCACGCGCCTGTTGTTCTAAAGGGAGTTCTTGCCCAGTAACAACTTCCTGCGGCGTTTTTTTAGGTGCAACAGGCAGCGGTGCAGGTTGCGGTTTTTTAGGTGCGGCACAAACAGCCACACCCAAACAAATAACACCTATCACAACAGGGCGTGTGTAAAATTTAAAAGTTTGTCTCAAGGCATTCAAATTCAACCAAATCGATCTTGTCATGTGGTTTACCTTAACATTATAGAGCCCAAAATGACACGTTCATTTCAAGACGTTATTCTCACATTGCAAAAATACTGGTGCGACCAAGGCTGCGCACTCGTTCAACCTATTGATATCGAGTGCGGTGCTGGCACATTTAATCGGCATACCTTTTTACGCGTTTTAGGGAAAGAGCCTTGGCGCGTATGTTATGTCGAACCATCCAGACGCCCAACAGACGGACGCTACGGAGAAAATCCCAACAGACTCCATATCCACCATCAATTCCAAGTTATTCTAAAACCCTCTCCCGCGGATATTCAAGATTTATATTTAGAATCTTTGCGAATATTGGGATTATCTTCGCAAGAACATGATATTCGTTTTGTCGAAGACAACTGGGAATCCCCTACTTTGGGTGCTTGGGGTCTAGGCTGGGAAGTATGGGTAGACGGAATGGAAGTCACCCAATTTACTTACTTTCAACAGGCAGGTGGAATTGAGCTAAAGCCCATATCCGTAGAACTTACTTACGGGCTTGAGCGTTTATGCATGTATTTGCAAAATTGCGAAAACGTCTATGATTTAGTTTACAGTCCAGGCGTTAAATATGGCGATATTTTTAAACAAGACGAAATAGAATATTCGCACTACAATTTTGAACACGCAGACACACGCATGCTGTTAAACTTATTTGATCTGTACGAACAAGAATGCTTGCGTTTGTTACCTTTAGAATCACAGGATGAAGCCCAGACACTGGCCATTCCCGCTTATGACTATTGTTTAAAATGCTCACACACTTTTAATCTATTGGATGCGCGCCAAGCTATTTCTATTACAGAACGACAAGGTTATATTTTAAGAGTGCGTGAACTTGCAAGGCGTACCGCACAAGCTTATCTTAAATCGCGCGAACGTTTAGGATTTCCTTTGTATCAAGACCTATCAAAACACACAGATTCAAAAAAAGGAGCCTAGATCATGGATTTTTTATTAGAACTCAGTTGTGAAGAGCTGCCAGAAAGCGCAGCCCGCGAAATCAATGATTTTTTACCATCGGCACTCATACAAAAATGGGCCAGCTATAATTTAACGCACACACCCAAATTAGATATTTATATCACTCCAAGACGCATCGCTATTTGCGTTTATGAATTGCCCAAGCAAACACAAGAAGAATATAAAAAAGTGCAAGGACCACCTTGCAAAATTGCTTTTGATGAAAATGGGCAACCCACGCAGGCGGCGCAAAAATTTGCCAGTGGTCTTGGTCTTACGCTGCAACAACTAAAACGTGAATGCACAGATAAAGGCGAATATCTTTATGCCGAAAAAAAAATTGGAGGAGAGGACATTGCCCATGTGCTCACTCAGATTTTTGAATCATTATTGCTGCAAATTCCATTTGGCAAATCTATGCGTTGGGGAGATGAAAACATTAAATTTTCACGTCCAGTACGTTCGATTATGGCCATTTTGTTTGATCCCAATAAAACCAACCAAGTATTGGCATTACATTTTGGAAACTTAACCGCTGTAGGATTTACGCGAGGACACCGCTTTTTTTCAAAAGCGCCCTTTTCTCCGCAATCAATCGAAGATTATATTAAACAACTTTACGAACGTCGTGTCGTGCTTAATCCAAAGGATAGACAAGAATCTATCAAGACTCAAGCAAGACAACTCGCAACACAATTAGGTGGGCAATTGTTTGCCGATCCACAAACAACGACTACCGCTTGCGAACAAGATGTTAAACATTATTTTACAGGTTTATTAAACGAAATTACGCAACTTACAGAGTGGCCCTGCGCGGTGCTTGGGCATTTTTCTGAACACGCCTTATCATTGCCCCAAGAAGTCATTTTAAGCGCCATGAGGCAACACCAACGTTATTTTGCAATTACACAAAAAGACGGTCAGTTAATGCCCTATTTTATTACCATTGCAGATCAAGAAATGGCCAATCAAGAACACCTTAAGCGTGGCAACGAACGCGTCTTAAGAGCCAGATTAAGTGATGCTTCTTATTTTTATACACACGATCAAAAATACCCATTAGAAGATAAAACTAGGGCATTAAAGCAAGTCACTTTTCATAAAAAATTGGGAACCTCTTATGATAAAATGGAACGTGTATTAAAGCTTGCTTTTATATTGGCCAAACAACAAGAAATTATTGATAAAACATGCCAAGAACAGCTTATTCAACACTACTTGGGAATAAAAACTCCACACACGATACAAGACAAACTAGGCCGTGCGATTGCTTTATGTAAAGCTGATTTAACCTCTTTAATGGTGCTAGAGTTTCCAGAACTCCAAGGTATCATGGGCCAATACTATGCACGTATGCAACAAGAAGACCAAGACGTAGTCCTGGCTATTCGCGAACATTACAGGCCACAAAATGCAGAAGATAGTTTACCATCGGGTACACTTGGTGTATTTATTTCTTTAGCAGATAAAATTGATACATTAGTAGGCATTATAGCCAGTGGCCAAAATCCCAGTGGTTCTTCTGACCCATTTGGGCTTAGACGTGCAGCCTTGGGTATTCTTAAAATAATCGAATCTACCCATATGCGTGTATCGTTAGAACAAATCGTACAAAGCGCATTGTCTTTGGTAAGTCACATAGATGGATTTAATTTTAAAAAATCACAATTAACGATCATGCATTTTTTAACCGAACGTTTTTTAAATTTACACCTTCCAGATACGCCCGGATTAAAAGCCGACGTCACACGCGCAGTAGTGGCTGCTCAATTTGACGATCCCGTAGAAACCACTATTCGCATCAAGGCCGCAGAGACTTTTGCAAAAAGCCAACACTATGCACCCTTATTGGCCGTATTTAAACGCGTTCATAATATTTTATCTAAGGCACAAATACAAACAAAAGAAATTGATGTATCCTTATTAATACATCCAAGCGAAGTTCATTTATTTGATATTGCAAAAAAGCTACAAACACAGCGGCAACAACTACAAAAAGAGAATTACACAAACGAAGAAGTCTATGCGCTACTCTCTGGCATGTGCAAACTACATGAGCCTTTGGAATTGTTTTTTAATAGCGTGATGGTTATGGATAAGGACGAATCTATTAAGCACAATCGGCTTGCACTGTTAACCATTATTGCATCTTTGCCTACAGGTCTTATTGTTTTAAATTAAGGTATCATAAGCAATGGAAGTCTGGCTGTTGCAGCCGCGGCCACTGCACTTGCCGCAACGCCGTGGCTTAAACGAGAAGACACAGGGCTTTGCTGCACGCCTCTTCCGCTATAAACTTGATCTTTCGCATCTGATAATCGCCCTTTAATATTAGACAAAGAATACATAGAACCCACAGATACAGGCAACAACACAGACCCAACTAAAGAAGAAACAAACTTAATAGAAGACCACAAAGTCGGTTCATGTCTATCTAATTTAATCGGGGTTAAGGCTCCTTTAGGAGCAGAAGAAGAAACAACCCCAGGCTGAGCTAAAGGCGATTTTTCTGGTTTTGATTGATTGGGTTCACAAAAAATGTGTGCGTTTTCTTTAACGTACATTACGTACGCTGCATTTCCTTCGCTTAATAAGCATGCCTTTTCGTTGTCATTTAAAGTGCCAACAAAGGCAGGATTAGGTACTTTATTAGTTGGAGATTTTTCGATAAAAGAGAGAATGGAGGCTAGCTTTTTACTTTGATCTCCCGGCTGATATCCAGCAGAAAAGCAAGCAGTTGGATACAAACCTGCGTAAATTTGTGCCTGTTGCGATGCAAAAGTTAAATCGGGCGGCATAATCAATCATTCCTTATGTAAAAACAAAATTACATTAATAAACAACGCGTTTGCGCGATTCAATTTTACAAAAAAAACTTCTTTTTATCAAGCAATTAGAACGGCTTTAAAAATAAATCATGCAAATTTTATCCTAAATTACAGGCGCTTGACGATTTAAAAAATCGCCCACTTCTGCTGGCGTACCTAGCGGAATAACGGCGTCTTTTTGCACGGCATGAAGAAAAACGGATTGTCCGGTCTGAATCATTTGGCGATACATCGGCGCTATGTATTTTTCGCCTTTTTCTAAACGCGATAAATCACGGTAATAGTCATGATAAGTTTGCGCATATAAATGAAAAGAAGAAAACCAATAAAACCCAACTGTGGCATGAGAAGAAATACGAACTTTTTCTTTTAAATCAATAATCAAACCATGCTCATCTGCCAAAGCAAAACTAAACCCGTCACCTTCTCCAGGAAAACAAGGAACAAAACCATCCCCACGCACAGATTCAATAGGCAAGGCATCTGGATGTACAAAAGTATCAATATTATAAACTAAAAACGGATCATAAGGCGCATCAATAGCACTTTCTCCAAACAAGGCAGTGGTCGCTTGCCCATCTGTAACGCCATCAATTTCAATAATTTTTATCGATGAAATGCCAAGCGATTGACACTCTTGATAAATAAAAGAAACTGCCTGATCAGCACGTTGAACCACAAAAATAAACTTGGCGCCCGATTTGTAAAAAGAACGCAAACTCAGCATAGACCAAGTAAAAAGCGTTTTTTGGTGAACTTTAATAGTATATTTGGGGCCAGCATATCCTGCGTCGCGAAAACGTTTACCCATGCCGGCCATCGTGATCATCACATTAGTCATTGTGTTCTAGTTCCCGCAAAATTTCGCTTGCATTAATAAGAAATGCGAGTACTTTTTTAGGCGAATCAATATGAAGCGGCACCATGCTAAGAAACAAAGAAGCTTCAAATAGCCTAATTAATGCAATAGAGAATCCAGCTTTACGCAAACGTTTTTCAAACATTGGACGGGCCCAAGATGGGGCACCCCGTTCAATTTTTAAATTGGTTTTTAAGTCTGCATCAACTGTTAATTGATACAAGCCATAATTAATAAAATCATAATTTCCAATAATCGAATGAGATAGTTTGGCCAAATCATAATAAGGACTCATATAAAGCGCATCATGATTATCTGCGCCGCGTGGATCAATAAAGCGCATAAGGCCCGTTGTTTTGCTGTATAAAATATTAGAAAAGCACAAATCTCCATGCCCAATGCGTAATTCACGGCCGATTTCTTGTGCTGTTACTTTATCAAGCAAACCAAAATAACGTTTAAATAATGCATCAATGCCTAAAAAGTTGGCATCTAAATAAGGTTCTATTTTTTTGTAGTCTGGCTTGGTTTTTAATTGCGCAAGGCGTTCGTTGACCTTATCGCGATAGGTTTTTTGATGAACCATAAGCGATTGGCTTACACTTACAGATTTTAATGGACGCGCTGTAATGTAATAAAAAACTTTATCTAAAAAAAGTTTAAAACTTTGTTCATCTAAAGAACCATGAATCCACTGAAGTGCCATATCGGGTACAAACAAGCGCTCCATTTTATAGCTAGCGCAAGATTGTTCGACAATAAAATCATAAGGCTGAATAAAAAACATCTGCAAATCAGATGAAAGCAAACTATAGTACTGATATTCTTGGCGTAGTTTATCAATATCGGACGAACGTTTAATCAACACAAAATCATTAAGCGTTTGAACTGAATTAAAAAAACGAACATCAAAGTTACTCGTCAGATATTCCGTAAAATGCAACGGATTGCGCATGTCAATCATGACCACATCTCTTTTAAGAGGATGCATTTTATCTAATGAACCAGACAAAAAATCGCTCAGATTTTCGCCTTCGCTCGCCGCCTGCAACAATGATTGCGCAAGAGCCCCCACCATAACAGCGGCCTGCAATCGGTCCACAGACACCAAAGAAGGATCAGAAAAAACGGCAAGAGAAGCACGTGTTAAGCTTAATTTACGTAAAAAAATAGAGGCTTCTTCTTCTGAACAACCAAACGCAATAAATGACGGCAAATAAATAACGACTGTGTTTTTAGATCCAAACATGTTTATTTGTTTGAGCGTTTCACGGGTTTTTTGATTACCACTCAATTCAATAAATTGAATGCCTGCCGCAACACAAATATCAAACACCCATCGATCAAGTGAACGCTTTCTATAGTAAATTTCTGAAAATCGGCTCACACCAAGCAAATTACTAATATCCTGAGGAACAAAAGAAGAATTATCATAAAGAAGTACTTGATTCATAAATTACTTGTTTCCATTGGATACTTTCATGCGCAACCTGTAATAAAACAGTAAAGAGAAAACCCCAAAAACAATCATGACAATTAATTTAATACGAGCCAATTGCCCAAATTCACTTATTTCTTGCCAGTTAAGATTAAGTGCCCAAGAAAACTCTTGAACCAAATTTATGGCAAGATTTTGCCACGGTACAAAATTTAACAGGTGTATCATCGCCAATAACTCTCCAGCCCATATAAGCAAGGTAAGCATGGATACCGTAAGAAATTTACCTGTTAATAGTGGTCGCACCTGTTCAAAAATCTGAGAAAAAGAATCAAGCAAGCGCAACATATAAACCGCTTTTGCGCCTTTATAGCTACGCATCACATGCAAATTAAGAAGACTCAATTGTTCAGGGACAATAAAGAAAAACGTCACACTAATACCAATAAAGCTAGTCATCTTCCATAAAAATGGATGTATAAATTTTAAATCGTAATAACCGCTATAAATCACAAAAAAGGCTAAAATCCCTAAAGCAATCACATCCAAAAGACGTTCGATCCAAACAATTAAAAGTGCGCGCCCATAACTACGACTAAAGCAAGCAATCTCGTTAAGACGTACCAATTCTCCCAAATTAAATGGGATAACCAAAGCGCATGCGGCCGTATATAAATACAAAATCAACAAGTGCCTAGCGCGCACTGAGGCAAGCAACACACCTAAGCGAATGGCACGCAAAATATGCGTAAAAACATACACCAATAAAGGACCTATCAAAAAAACAGTGTCGCTGGTCGTTACAATATTAATAATTTGATACAAAGCACATACTAAAAAAATCAGCGCGGACAGAATAAACATCAAGCATTTAGCGCGTTGACTCCGATTCATCAGCACAGTAATGAGGTAGCCAAATTATAATGTCAATAAAAATGCAAGTCTCTTAAGAGCTTAGTTTTTCGCCTAAGCCTCTTGATGAATCCTTTAAAATTAGCCAGGGAATAATCATGCAACAAGAAGAGATTCAACAACTCGAAGACGCATACGCACAAGCGCCTCAGTCAGATACCGCATTTAAGCTTGCACAAGGATACATGACGCAACAACGTTACACCGAAGCATTTATGATGTGTCATAAATGTCTTAAATTGCAGCAAGCCCATCCACAAGCACAACTATTAATAGTTGAAATCTACTGGCGACAAGGCAAACAAGACAAAGCAGAAGAAGCATTGCGTATACTCAAAAATAAACATCCCTTATGGTCCAATGCCATTTTATTCGAAGCAGAAAAACGAATTGAACAAGGCCAGGTCAGCCAAGCTATTGCGTTATTGCAAACTGCTTATCAACAAACTGCAGCTAAAGATATTTCTCTGGCCCTAGAAAAACTAGGCGTCACCATTACACCTACCATACGCATAGAAACAAAACCCACTACTCAAGAATTACCAGTTCAAGATATTCCAACCACGCAAGCGTCAGACACACCTGTTTCTGGTCTTAAAAAAACGTTTACCATCGCGGCAATTGCATTCTGTTTATTAGCCGGGTTTGCAATGTATTATTTACGTCATGTAACTATAAAAAAACAACAAATGGCTCTTTTGCAAGAAGCTAAAAACTTAGTCCAACAATATACACCAGAAACACTAATTCAAGCAGAAGATAAATACGACCAACTCTTGCAACAAGATAAGGATAATTCTCAGACACTCTCCATGATAGCATTTATCAATTATGCCTTAGTCAAAGACTACGGCATATTGGAACGCCAAAATACGGCCTCTATTGCGCTAAAAAAAGCATCTATCCATCTTAAAAAAGAAAACATTGCGCATATTGCAGCCCAAGCCTTGGCATTCTTAACAGATCAAAAACCCACTCAAGCAGAATTATTATTAGATCACGCACTCAGTACCTATAAAGAACAAGCCATTTTATATGGTTTACTTTACGAAACCTATCTTAGACAAGCCAAATACACTCAAGCTCAAACGGCACTTACTCAAGCAAGGACATTGGCCTTAAGCCAAGATCAACGCATCGCTTTGCTAGATGCCTCAGAACTACAAAGAACAGGCAATTTTGAATCGGCTAAAGAAATTTATGACCATATTTTGAATCAAACACGTTGGCATCCACTTGCCTTAGCGGGAAGAAGTCTTTGTCTTTTAGGTAAAAAACAACATCGAATAGATTTGGCATGGCAAGATTTTAACACCCTAAATCAATTGTCTGGCACCCAGCAAACACCCTCCATCAAACAACAAAAAAAGATCTTAGAGGCACTCCTTACATTAGCTAATAATCAAAACCCAAAAGCGTTAGACAGCATTGAACAGTTAAACGAAAATATAACACCTGGCATGCGTTTTATTGCCGCTAAATTTTTAAATTTGGCAAACCAAACAAACCAAGCTCTTTTATTTTTTAAGCAAGTAGAAGAACAAGCTCCAGAATTTGCACCTGTTTATTTTTATTTATCTGAATATCAAGAAGGCAATCTTAAAAAACAAACACTCAATAAATACATTACATTGGCGCCTTATGGTATTTATGCCAAAGAAGTCAAACAAGCACTCAATACTTTGGAACAAAAATAGAAGCCGAATCAATCTGATAAGGATATTTTCCTAAAAAACCAAAATGGCGCCATAATTCTGGTGTTAAAGGCATTACTTTGATGGATTTTTTATTAGACAATGAAGGCATATAATACCCCATTCGCAAAATTAGTTGATGGTTTTGAATGTCTTCGTAATACAATATTTTTGGTGTATTGGGTTCTACAATATCAGGAAAAGCACTGTTTTTGGATGCTGGGCGAGCAGTATCATAAATAAAATAAGTCATCACTTGCTTAGAAACAGCAGCAGATACGTGAGAAGCAAAGTCATATTTTTTTCGACCGGTAATCAAAATAAAATGTCCACCACGAGCACCATCACTATGTCTTACACCTAAACGCACAGGATGAGGAAACGGTAAATCCAGCTGTTGGTTAAACAATAAAATTAGTCCAATAGAATTCACATACAAAGGATCTCTTAACACCTGCATTTGGTATTCTATGGGATTAAGTAAACGTTGAATGCTCCATTCAACACTTCTTTTAAAAACAAAAAACACATTCGAAAAAGGATATTTTTTAGACTGTGCTTGCATTTCTACATTATTTGTATCGTTATTCACACATTGCTGCAATTCATATGGAATAGTGTATTGTTGTATTTTAGCAACACTTAAGTAGTGCGCAGTCGCCAATACAGTCAACAACGCGCAATAAATACCGCCAGGGTCTCCAGATTGTTTGGTGCCTTGTAAAAAATGAGGTAACGATAAAACAACATCAGAACGTGTTTGATGTATTAATAATTTATGCACAGAAGGTGATACAGAAGAAATAGAAGTAGCAGCCTTAGCTTTATAAACCGCTTTTTTATTGGGCAACGGCAAAGAAACAGAATAAGGAGGCAGACAAGACATCAAATACCGATCATCTTGCGATAACTCTTGATGACATTGTAAATTTTCTGGCAATGCGCACGGTGGAGCACCAGAAGACACATCAGACGAAGCATCAACAAGAGTAGGTGCAACCAAAGAAACTACATGATCATAGTACTGCCGCAAGTTGATATCAACCATCATTGGGCTCCAGCCAACTACGATGCACTGCTTACGACACAGCAAAAAAATAAAACGCTAACGCCTAATCAATGGCCAGTAGATTTCATTGGCTCATGAACAGGTGGCATAGCAGGATCCGCACCTTGTGGCGCCGTGCGAGCACGATGTTCGTGAGCACCTACATAGACCACGGGTAAGGATTTCTGCTCTTTTCTGCCTAGTTTTATCAACAAATCAACCTTGCCATGAATCGCGTCTGCACGATTAGTTACTGCATCTGCATGCAGCCCTGTATCCATACGAATGGCATCCTCTGGACAAGCTTCTACGCATAAACCACAAAAGATGCACTTAAGCATGTCTATTTCAAAAGACCGCGGCCGTTTTTCTATGTGCGAATCTTCACTTTCTTCGGCAACAATAGAAATACAACGCGATGGACAAGCGGTAGAACACATAAAACAAGCCACACAACGAGGTGTGCCATCTTCTCTCGGCACCAAGCGATGCTGCCCACGAAAACGCTCTGGGTATTCTACTTTTTGTTCTGGGTAGCTCACAGTTCGAGTGTATTTAGTTTCTTCTGAACCAAATAAATTCTTCACCACATGTTTCATGGTGATACCAATGCCTTTGGCAATCTCTGGTAGAAACGATTTTTCATACAATCCAAAATGAGCATCTCTTTCACGCACATTTACAACTTTGCCCATAAATCACTCCTTCTTTATATATATCAGTGGCTTTGCAAAGATGCAGGCGCAGCAGTGTGCTGTGTAGCGTCATCATGTCCATGGTCGTGTCCCAGATGCAGAGACTTTGGCTCTGCACGTTTATAAAAAACAGACAGAATAAATACGCCGATACAAAACAAACCAAAGCAAGTGAGCCACTGTGCAGAGAAATGGGTAATTTCTCCCATTCCATTATGCTGATTACTTGGATCTAACATCAACAAGATAGCCGTCACCAGTAAATTTAATAACGCAATCGGCAACATCATTTTCCAACCTAAACGCATTAACTGATCATAACGAAATCTTGGTAAGGCCCAACGGATCACAAATTGCAAAAATAAAAGCACCAATACCTTAAATATAAAGGCACCAAATTGAAGCAATACTGCAAACCATTGTGCCAAATGTAATTCGCCCATCGAAAAAGGCAAAGTCCACACGGTCCCATCTAAGCCAGGAATTAAATAGCCACCAAAAAACAAAGTTGTACATAAAAAGGCAATGACCACCATTTCAATAAATTCGGCAGTCATAAACAAACCAAATCCCATAGACGAATATTCAACAAAATAGCCTATAATTTCGGACTCGCCTTCTGGTAAGTCAAAGGGAACACGCTTGTTTTCTGCCATAGCTGCGGTAAAAAACAAAATAAAACCAACCGGTTGCAAAAAAATTCCCCATTTAGGCAAAAATCCAAATACAAACTCTTTTTGACCTTCTACTATTTTATTAAGCTCAACTGTTCCAAAGGTCATCATTAACCCAACCAAGGTTAACCCAAACATTACTTCATAAGAAATTGTCTGCGCACTCGCACGTAATGAACCAAGTAATGCTAATTTGTTATTAGACGCCCAACCCGCAATTGCTGCCCCATAAACACCCAAAGAGCCCAGCGCAAAAACAAATAATAATCCAATGTTTACATTTGCAATTTGCAAAGGCACTTGTCTGCCCATAATTTCTATGGTGGGCCCAAAAGGAATCACAGCAAACACCAAAAGAGCAGGAACAAGGCCCAATATTGGTGCTAAATTAAATAAAAACTTATCGGCTTTTGCAGGCACTGTATATTCTTTTACAAACATCTTCACAGCATCTGCCATTGTATGAAACAAACCACCCAAGGTAAACGGCTTGCCTTTTATCTTAAAAATATAAGCGCGATTAGGGCCAATGCGATCTTGCATCCAAGAGCTAATTTTGCGTTCGGCCAATGTAAGCAATGGAGTAAATACGCCCACCACAACTGCAAGGAGAAAGGCAATTTTTACAATTGCAGCCACAATTTCAAATAAAAGATCTGACACAGATTAAATCCTTTTTATATAAGTCTTTACAAATCCCTATCTGTTTACAAAACCTGCGTTGCCGCGACTGACGACATAGGTGAAACTAACTGCAGTGGCCTACCAAGAGGCCCCAAGTCTGAAAACGTCCCTACAAAGCCCGGCACATGAGATACCATTTCTTGCCACAACTGTGACCTATCTTCAGGCACTTCAAACTGCTCTACTTGTTCATCTATTAACCGAGATAACCATATAGTAGAAGGCAATGCGGCACCAGGCGGCAGATAAGCTGCGCGAATCCTTTGCACCAATCCTTGTGCATTTACAAAAGATCCTTCTTGTTCAAAATGAACCACGCGCGGTAACACCAAAGACGCACGCGCAAGAATAGGATGTTCATGTGCTGCAATCACAAGACTATCCTTAATGTGGCTCCACTGTTTAAGTAGACTGTCATCCGCAAAACCGCCCCCAACAACAATCACGCGCATGGGTGACTGAGCGATCTTTTCTACAGCCTGCTTAAAATCTAACAAGGGCACAGATAAGGCTTGTGCAATATGAGAAACACCACGTGTATTTGGGTTTTTATCTGCTTTTCTTAACAGTTTATCCTCTTCTCCATAAGGACGACCAGACAAAACAAAACGCGCTTCTTTTAAAAAAGCACGGCCAAAACGCAACCAAACAAAGGCTTCTTCGTTAGTAAGTTGCGCAGACAGAAATACCACAAAACCCTGCCCTTTTTGTTTTAAAGCCAAAGCCATCAACTCTCGCCCACGTGTGAGCGCATCGGCCACTGTCGTTTTTTGTCCTAGAATACGAGGCTCTAATATACGTTGCTCATGTGCGCGATGATAAGACAAACGACCTTCGTTACACATCCATGATTGATTGACAGCGTCGTGTCTGCGTGGAATCAAACGATAAATTTGGCCTTGTTTATGGTGAATTTCGATGTTACACCCAGTAGAGCATCCTGCACACACAGATGCTGTTTTATTTAATGTCCACACACGGCTGTTAAATCTAAAATCTAAATTTCCAAGTGCGCCAACCGGACACACATCAACCACATTCATAGAATAAGGATGATCAAGCGGAGCGCCTGGAAAAACTCCAATTTCATTTCGGTCTCCACGGCCAAAAACAGCCAATTGTTTTTCGCCTGCAACTTCATCCATAAAACGAACGCAGCGCGTGCACAAAATGCAACGTTCAGCATTATAATTAATAGAGGGACCTAACAATTCTAGCCGCGGTTTTTGCATTTTCTGATCGCGTTGTCGTGAATTTTGGCCATCGTGACGCATGTAATTATCCTGCAACATGCATTCTCCTGCCTTATCACAAATCGGACAATCCAAAGGATGATTGACCAACAAAAACTCCATCACCGCTTGTCGTGCATCCAATACTTTTTGAGAATTAGTTTTAACAACCATGCCTTCACTTACGGTCATCTGACAAGCCGGTTGTAATTTAGGTTGCTTTTCTACTTCAACCAAACACATACGGCAGTTAGCTGCAACTGACAAATGAGGATGATAACAAAAATGAGGAATTTCTTCACCAATACGACGCGCCGCTTCTAATAGATTTTCGCCTTGAGGGGCTTCGATTTCTTGCCCGTTAATTGTAAGTTTAGGCATATAAAACCTTCTGTAATAAGCTTCCAAAATCAGTCAATACAAAATAAGAACAAGCGATAAAAGACAATTTTTTTAAAGGCTACCTATCGCACTCGCCACCAATCATATTCACAGAACCAAAAGTAGGCACAATATCTGCAACCATACCACCCGTGAGCATTTGATTAATACCCTGCATAATGGCAAAACAGGGTGGTCTCACCCGACATTTATAAGGGTGCCCAGAACCATTAGACACCAGATAAAAACCAAGTTCCCCATTGCCACCCTCTACAAAGGCATAAACCTCTCCTTTGGGAACTTTTAAGCCTTCGATAATTATTTTAAAGTGCCCAATCAACCCTTCAATACTGTTATAAACCCGTTCTTTAGGCGGCAAAACAATACGTGGATCGTCCACAACAATCGGCCCTGATGGTAATTGTTTAAGTGCTTGTAATAAAATCCGGCGGCTTTGTCGCACTTCTTCCATGCGTACTAAATAGCGGTCATAATTATCGCCTTGACTTCCTACAGGTATATCAAAATCTACTTCTTGATATGCAAAATAAGGATGCGCACGCCTGACATCGTAATCACAACCAGTGGCGCGCAAACAAGGGCCCGTAAAACCATACGCAATCGCATCTTCTTGAGAAATGGCACCCACCCCGTTCATGCGATCAATAAAAATACGATTAGATTGAACAAGACCTTCAAAATCTGCAAAAAGCCCAAACACTTTCTCAAGAATCGGCTCCACTTTATGAACCCAACCTTCGGGCAAGTCAGCATTCAAACCACCCACACGCGCATAAGAAATAGTAAGCCTGGCGCCTGTCACTTCTTCGATTAATTCCCACAACATCTCGCGGGCTTCAACCAAGTATAAAAATCCAGTAAAAGAACCTAACTCCATGGCAGAAGCGCCTATCGACGTTAAGTGGTCACACAAACGAGAGAGCTCGCTGAGTATCATTCTAATGTATTCAACGCGTGATGAAACTTTGATATTCAGTAATTTCTCAACGGCCATTACGTAACCAAAGTTATTAATCAGCGGTGACACATAATTTAAACGATCGGTATAGGGGATGACCTGTGTCCAAGTAGCACGTTCGGATTCTTTTTCAAAACCGCGATGCAAATAGCCAATATCTGGTTCTGCACTCACTACTGTTTCGCCATCTAACACCAAATCAATTTTAATGGTTCCATGCATGGCCGGATGTGACGGGCCAAGATTAATCTCCATCACTTTAGTATTTAGATCGGGTGCCAAATCATGGCCTATTTCCATACCAGAAGAAGCAGAAATGGGGTCTTGTTTTATAGACGTACGCATCATGCTTTAACCTTTTTTGTAATTTGCACAATTGTAGGATCGCCTGCCGTGATGGGATCACCACTCACGCCCTGTATCCCATAATTAATATTACGAGAACGATTCTCGATTAAGGGTTGGCGTTTATCGATCGGATAATCTTTTCTTAACGGATAACCCACAAATTCTGGATAAAGCAAAATACGTTTGAGTTTTGGATGACCGTCAAAGATGATGCCGTACATATCAAAAGCTTCGCGTTCAAACCAATTAGCACCTTTCCATACAGAAACAACAGAATCAATATGAGGCGATTCTAAAGACACGCCCACTTTTAATCGAACACGGTGTTTTTTTTCGATGCTGTAAAGATGGTAAACAACATCAAAGCGATAAGGGACACGCGTCAACCAATCCACACAAGTCAAATCCATCAACATGGACATTTTAAGTTCAGGATCGTCACGCAAAAATTCACAAACAGACAAAATGTCATCTTTTAAAATTTCGGCGGTCTCATTGCCGTGCGTCTGGTGAGTACACACCAACGCATGTGCAAACTTCTTTTTTAATTTATCAAGTATTATTTGTGCCATAAACGATGCAAATATTGCCCTCAATAATCGACAAAAGCCTATGCAATAACTGCATTTTGCGCTTTGTTTTTTTCATTTGCAATTTTATCTTGCAACAACATCAAACCATCCAACACCTGTTCTGGTCTGGGTGGACAACCGGGAATATACACATCTACAGGAACAATTTGATCAATCCCATCAACCACTGCGTAGTTCTGGTAAAAACCACCGGTAGACGCACAAGCACCAAAAGCTATCACCCATTTGGGGTCTGCCATTTGATCGTATACTCGTCTTAGAATGGGGGCTTGTTTTTGTGTAACAGTCCCAACCACTATCAATAAATCAGCCTGACGAGGCGAAAAACGAGGAAATTCAGCGCCAAAACGTGCAATGTCATAACGGCTACAAGAAACCGACATAAATTCCATGCCACAACAAGCGGTCACAAAAGGATACTGAAACAATGAATTTTTACGTGCCCAATTAACAACCCCTTGACCTTTTTGATTGAGCAATTTTTTAATCCAACCCTGCGCTTCGTCCACGCGTGTAACTAAAACTTCGCCTTGTTGGCCGTTTGGTTGTGTGATTCCCATTCCAACGCTCCTTTTTTGAATACATAGTACAAACCAGCCACTAAAAATCCCATAAAAGCCATCATCTCAAGTAAACCCCAAATACCCAATTCACGAAACTTAACAGCCCAAGGATAAATAAATACAGATTCAATATCAAACACTAAAAACAAAATGGCAGTGACGTAATATTTAACACTAAATAGGTCACGCGCAGGCCCAGTGGACGGAGAGCCACATTCAAAAGCTTCGGATTTAATGGGCGTTGGCGTCTTTGGACCCAACACACGTGCGAGCGTAAGCATCAATACGCCAATACCTACAGCAATCACAAACAAGAACAAAATCGGCAAATACTGAACAGGCACAGGGCCTCCTCTTTTGAATTAAATCGCAGGGGTTGTTATTACCCAATTCATAGGCAAAACAATAGCCATTCTAAAAAAAATATTATTTTTGCTTTTATGCATTCCATAAAAGGCTCAAATATACGCACTTATTATGGCTTAAATTAAGGAGAGATCAATAAAAATCACGGCGGTAAATTGTAGTGAATAAAGGTAAAATTAAGTTCAGAATGGATAAAAAGGAACGTAAAAGCCTTTTAAGGTAGAAGTTTCGGGTGCTGGGCCCGATGAATCAATCACACGCAACACTTGATTTTCGCGGTCAGCCACATAGATTTTTTCACGTTTATCCACTGCAATTCCAACGCTCATCATACGTCCAAATACAGCAGAAGCTCCAACTCCATCCGCATAACCAGCAAGATTAGCCTTGTCTCCCACTAAAGTTTCAACATTATCAGTCAAAAAATCATAGTCGCGAATGACAGCGGAAGAAGGAGAAATACTAAGCGGATGATCGTTATCCATAAACAATACACGATTTTTATGATAGATAACCCCACTTGAATAGGTCATCAAAGCAGCAGATCGCGCTGCACCATCTCTGAATCCGTAAGTACCATCTGGTGTTCCTGCCAATAATGTCACACGTGCATGTGTATCGATTTCCAAAATAGAACTTCCATGAGCTAAATATAGTGTATCTGCATTGTCTTTAGTGATACCAGCAACACTATATAACGCGGGGTAGCGATGTAATCCGTGTCCAATACACGCATTTTTACCTGTACCAGGCAACATTGTTTCGCCACAACCTGCAGCACCTGCAAAAATCTTGGCGGTTAAATGCGTAAGGTTTAGCTCTACTACTAAATCTGCATGATTACCTGCGCGCGTGGCAAGAACAGAGCCGTATAAAGAACCAGAAGAAGTCATCTCAAAATCAATCATTCGATATTCGTATCCCAATAAATCAGGATCATCGACCAAAAAACGCAGTGTTGTTACTTCTGCAGAAGGCGAGATTTTTCTTAAGACAAATACGTTTTTTCGTTTATCTAGTTCAGAAATTACACCATCTACCACATATAAATTATTAGCAGCGTCAACAGTCATCCCAAGTGGCCTATCCAGGTGCGCATTTTGGCCAATGCCATCAACTCTATCGCAATGGCCTTCATCACCAGCAAAAGGACGTTTGACATAAAAAAAGTACCCCGCTGCGTCCATAGGAGATAAACGGTAAATCACACAAGTAAAAGAATCGGACACAAACATATTACCGTTTGAATCAAATACAATATCTTGCGGATCTGTAAATTTAAACTTTTCAATAGGAAAAGCAGCTTGTGCAAAATCAACCCATCCTAAAAAAACACACAAGCTAAAACATACCTGATAAAAACGACACATAAAAAACTCCCAACAAAAAGACTTTTAAACATGCACTCCATAAAACGGTGCAACCCATTATCGTCATTACGCAAACAACTGTCGCTCAAAAAAAGATTCATGCGCCATCTTAAGTTCTTCTTTTGTCCACCGTGCTAAAGATTGGATATCAAGTTCTGTTTTAGCGGTTGTTTCGCCAAGCAAAGTCAAAGTTCCTACTTTTGAAAGACGTTGTTGGACATCACTTCTGTTTTGAGGTTCCACAAATAATATAAAACGCGATCCACCCTCCCCAAAACAAGCCTTATCTAATCGCACAGAATGGTTAAAATAATCAGATTTCATGCATATCCCAACAGAAGATTCCAGCACACATTCAGCCAAAGCCACCAACAAGCCACCTTCGCTCAGATCATGCGCCGCATGTAAAAGACTTTGCGTCCACAATGTTTTAACATGGTCGCAAATGGCTTTTTCTTGCAATAAATCAACAGGTCTTACACCACCTATACGTTGACCATGGATAACATGTAAAAATTCACTCACATCCAAATAAACATCCGCCACACCATACAACCATACATCTAGGCCTGTTTTATGCGCGGCAATTGTTCCCGTTTTGGCCAAATCTTCAATGTGACCGACCATGGCAATGGTTGGCGTTGGTGCAATTGGGCGAGACTGTGTTTGGTTATAAAAAGAAACATTGCCAGACACAATTGGAACATCTAAAACATTAGCGGCTGAAGCAAGAGCCTTACAAGTTTGCACAAATTGCCCCATCACCACAGGATCTTTGGGGCTTGCAAAATTCAAACAATCAGATACGCCTATGGGCATGGCACCCGTCGCACATAAATTACGATAAGCTTCCATCATACACATTTGAGCTCCATCATAAGCCGACGCTAACAACCACTGTCCATTGACATCTACTGTCATTGCAAGTGCATCTTGCCTTGTTTTATCTATACCTCTTAAGGCCACGACAGCAGCATCTGCATTTGCCCGCATTCTAACAGACGATGCCAACACCTCTTGATCGTACTGTTCATAAATAAAACGCCGACTCGACAAATTAGGCGAAGAGATAAGACGAAGTAATGTTGGCTTTAAATCGCAATCAGCCAAATCAGGAATAGACGAATCATCCAAATATTCACGTGGTTGAGTTATCACATAATTATGTTCATACATTGGCACATCACGAGACAAACTCGATAATGGTAAAATTGCAACCGTGGTATGCCCCACAGACAAAACAAGTTCGGGCGATTGAATTACTTCTCCAATAACTTCGCATGGCAGTTCAAAATGCCGGGCAATATCTTTAACTTTATCTAAACATGCAGGGGTCACACATAACAGCATACGTTCTTGTGATTCAGACAACATCATTTCAGCGGGCGACATTCCAGGCTCTCTTACAGGCACACGGGCTAAATCCAACCGCACACCAAATCCTCCACGTACGGCCATCTCCACCGACGACGAAGACAATCCAGCAGCGCCCATATCCTGCATGCCCACAATTAATTGTTCGTCCACCAAAAAAAGGCATGCTTCTATTAATTTTTTTTCAACAAAAGGATCGCCCACTTGCACAGTCGGTCTTTTATCTTTTGATGTATCATCAAAATTTTGAGATGCCATGCTTGCACCATGGATACCATCACGCCCTGTCTGTGCACCCAAATAAACAATCAGATTGGATACACCCGTCGCCACTGCACGTGTCAATTGTAAATGCGTACACACACCCAAAGCAAACGCATTCACAAGAATGTTGTCATTGTAGCACGCATCAAAATAGGTGTCGCCACCCACCGTTGGAACACCCACTGCATTAGCATAAGATCCAATACCTTTTACAACACCAGACAATAAAAATGGTGTTTTAGGGTGTGTGGGTGATCCAAATCGCAAACTATTTAAAAGCGCTATCGGACGTGCGCCCATGGTAAAAATATCACGTAATATTCCACCTACACCGGTTGCAGCACCTTGCACAGGTTCAATATAAGAAGGATGATTATGAGATTCTATTTTAAACACACAAGCAAGCCCGCCGCCCAAATCTATAGCACCCGCATTTTCCCCAGGGCCCTGCACTATCTTTTTAGACGTAGAAGCAAACTGTTTTAAATAAATACGTGAAGACTTATAACTACAATGTTCATTCCATAATGCCGAAAAGATTGCCAGTTCAAGAACATTGGGCACACGATCTATCAAGGCCACAATACGATGCCATTCTTCTTCGCTTAATCCTAATTGTAACGCTAATTTAACACTTCCAAAAGGCGGTATATGATCATTCATGATTTATCCTTGAACTCTATTGCACTTGCATCCGTGCACAATAAGACAAAAGTGACCGCAATAACAAAAGCCCATCTTGGCTTGCCATATAAGGCCAAACTGCACGCTCTGGATGCGGCATTAACCCAATTACGCGACGAGACTCACTACAAATTCCTGCGATGTTATCGACCGAACCATTGGGATTATCTTGATAATAACGAAACACAATCTGTCCACGATCGTACAAAGTGTTCAAAGTCGCTGGATCTACAAAAAAACGCCCATCACCATGAGCCACAGGCATTCGCAAAAGACGACCAGATAACCCATCCGTCAGTGGCGTATCACCACGCTCTATCTTTAACAAAACTTCTTTGCAAACGAATCGTCCTTGCTCATTTTTCAACAAAGCACCCGGCAATAATCCGGCTTCGCACAAAATTTGGAATCCATTACAAATGCCAATCACCACGCCACCGTGATTGGCAAATGATTGAATCGCCTGCATCAGCGGTGTATGAGCTGCAATAGCACCGCTTCTTAGATAATCGCCATAAGAAAAACCGCCGGGCAAAATCACCGCCTGCACATCTTTTAGGTTTGTCCTTGGATGGTCAAATATAAAAGCACGAGAAGCACCTGCCACTTGCAATGCACGGACCACATCTCGATCGCAATTAGAACCTAAAAAAGTAGCCACCCCAATATTCATAAAAAAGGCCCTTCAACGGTGTAATTTTCCATGACTGGATTAGCCAACAATTGAGATGCTGCAAAAATAACCTGCGCACGTGCAGATTCAACATCAAGTAAATCACTCACTTGAACATCAAAAAAACGACCCATCTTAAGTGATTGGATATCAGATACAATCAAACCACTTAAAGCTTGTTGAGTGGCAATGCTTTGTGGGTCATGAATACCTGCGCGCAGTGACACAAACACTCTAAATTTCATAAACATTCTCCTTGTTCTTTTAAAGTCATGAGCGAAAAATGCAGCCATTTGGCATAATCGTCGTGTTCGATATGAGCTGTGTAACTAATAATTTGAGGTACCTGATATGGATGTATTTTTTTTATTAGATTAATTAACTTATCTTTTTTTACATCTAGTGTTTTAAATTGGATATGCCATTCTGGTTCATTACAAAGTTTGCCATCCCACCAATACAAAGAACTGCTAATCGCATGTATAGAGGCACAGGCAGCATCATGCTGCTGCAAAACTTGCTCGGTCAAAAAAGTGGCCTGTATTTGTGTGGATACTGTAGTTTCGACAACAATAAGAGATTTAATAGAAACTGCTTGTATCGCGTGGGTCAAACAAACTCCTTGGTAAAAAATTAATTCAAGACACGCCCTAGTTCCAATCGTAACGGCGTTTGGCCGAAAATAAAGAACGCCTATCTGCTGTTTGCACAGGCGGGGCTTCTAAATGAAACTGATACCATTCGGCGTAGGTCTTCATTTTAATAGTTTTTTTGCCATTTTGTAAATCAAGTAAATTATCTTTAACACGCCCGTCTTCTTTGGCTGCATTGACACCCCTAGCCAAAACTTGCTGCGCTTCTTCTTTTTTATTAAGCGCAAGTAAGCAATAGGCATACAAATTCCAAACAAGACCTTGTTTTTTGGCCTTGCTTGCCAAATACTCAAAGGAGGTTTGCATGTGTGCGTAATCTTTTTTCTTAAAATAAGCGACTGCAAGCATCGCCACGCCCATCCAATGCCCAAGTCGCTTGCTTTGTTCTAAATAAGGGATTGATTGATTAAACTCTTTGCGCAGATACAAGATCATACCTATTTGAGAATCTAACTGACTTTTAACGCCAAATTGATACCGTGTTAGAGGATAGGCAGATTTGAGTGTTTGAATAGCTAAATCAAACTTTTGGTTTTGTAATAATTTTCCAACCTCTAAAAAAATTTTTTCCAATTTTTTAGCCGTTTTAAATCCAAGCACAATAAAAGCCACAATAAACACAATTGAAGCGGGCACTATGGTTTCTTTAAAAGTCAACAGATGTGACCCATACAATAACAAGACGGTCAGCGCACTAAAACCTAACGACATCAATAAATGGATCATGAAAACCTCATTTTTCACAGACAAGAAAGAAGTGAGGCCTGCGTATATTTCAGATTAAAAGTGTTGACAATCAAGAAAAGGTCTGCAAGTAAGCTTTTCGTCATTTTTTTGACTGAGTGGCCCGTTTATACAAGCAGGCGAGATGATCACTGCCCGATCGTGTTCGCGTCGGCCACTAAAAATCGCTAGTATTTCTGATACTATCAAAAACTAAGGAGATTTGGGCATGTTACACGCAAACAAAAAAAAAGCATTGGTTGAACAATACAAAACACATGATTCAGACACCGGTTCCCCAGAGGTTCAAGTGTCTATATTATCTGCCCGAATTAGTGAATTAACTGGTCACTTTAAAACTCATCCCAAAGATTATTTATCCAGATTGGGACTTATGAAATTAGTAAGTCAGCGTCGTAAGTTATTAAACTACTTAAAGAAAAAAGACGAAAAGCGTTATCAGAAACTCATCACAAGCTTAGAATTAAGAAAATAAACGTATTTGACATACGTTTCTCTCACAAGAAATTGTTTGATTAAAACAATTTAGAGAATCAAGTAAAACCATAAAAAATGTAGGTTTTTTTAAAAAAACTGCCTCTTTATCAAAATCAGACTTGTTTAAAAATCTAAGATAGTACAAACTCCCAGCAACATTATTTTTAGAAATATCATATTTAATTTAAAACAGAACGTCTTTGAGTCGCCAATCTGAAAATTTACAAAATTAAGACTCAAAACATTCAAACATGGAGAACAAAAAAATATTATGGCAATTATTAAAAAAAGCATCGAAATAGGTGGGAAAACAATCACTTTTGAAACAGGCCGCATGGCCAAACAAGCCCAGGGTTCCATTCTAGTAAGATGCGAAGATACAATGGTTTTGGTCACTGCCTGTGTAAGTGGCAAAACAAGAGAAGGCGTGGATTTTTTTCCACTCACCGTAGATTATCTTGAAAAAATGTACGCAGCTGGCAAAATTCCAGGTGGTTTTTTTAAACGTGAAGGTCGGCCACGAGATGAGGAAATCTTAATTTCACGCTTAATTGATCGTTCCATTCGCCCCTTATTTCCAGATGGATACTATCAAGATGTCCAAATCATTGCGAACGTACTGTCTTCTGATCAAGTTGAAGAACCGGATGTACTTGCGCTCACCGCTGCTTCGGCGGCATTATTCTTAGCACCTTCTCCTTTTATGGGCCCTATTGCGGGCGTGCGTGTGGGCCGTCTTAATGGAACATTGCTAATTAATCCAAGTGTAGCAGAACGTAGAGATTGCGATATTGACATGGTCGTCTCCTGCAGCGAAGAAGCCATCGTGATGGTTGAAGGTGGCGCAGATGAAGTCGATGAAAAAGACATGATAGAGGCTTTGTTCTTTGCGCATCAAGAAGCCCAAAAATTAATTGCATTGCAACACGAACTAAGAGCGCTTAACCGCACACCTGTGGTTGAATTTATTCCACCGGCGGTGGACGAGACACTCAAGGCTCGTGTATTTTTAGTAGCGCAAAAAGAACTCACGCTTGCTTACCAACAAAAAGAAAAGCTTGCTCGCTACGAAGCCTTATCCCAAGCCAAAAAAAACATCACCGAAACTCTGCATAAAGAAGACCCATCTTTAAAAGAAAGAACCAAAGAAATTCATCAATTTATTGAACTTCTTAAATACCAATTTGTAAGAGAGCAAATTGTCACCACTGGGCGACGCATCGATGGGCGTGATTTTACAACCGTAAGGCCAATTACTATTGAAGCAGGTTTGTTACCCCGTGTCCATGGCAGTGCACTCTTTACCAGAGGCGAAACACAGGCGCTCGTAACCACTACGATGGGGACCAAACAAGATGAACAAAAAATTGATAATTTATTAGGATCGAGTGCTAAGCAGTTTATGTTGCAATATAACTTTCCGCCCTTTTCTGTGGGCGAAGTCAAACCGCTTAGATCGCCAGGGCGACGAGAAGTGGGCCACGGTGCTCTAGCAGAACGTGCCATTACTCGTGTCTGGAATCGTTGCAAGCCAGAAGATTACCCCTACACTTTGCGCTTGGTCTCCGACATCTTGGAATCTAATGGTTCTTCTTCCATGGCCACCGTTTGCGGCTCTTCTTTAGCTTTAATGGACGCGGGAGTGCCATTTGCAACACCTGTTGCTGGTGTTGCAATGGGACTTATAAAAGAGCAAGCACATATTGCGGTACTTTCGGACATTTTGGGTGACGAAGATCACTTAGGCGATATGGACTTTAAAGTGGCAGGAACCACACGCGGAATCACCGCTATTCAAATGGATATCAAGATTACAGGCCTTGATCGCGCTATTATCACGCAAGCATTGCATCAAGCCAAAGAAGCAAGGCAACACATATTAGGAGAAATGGCAAAAGTCATAAATACGCCACGCCAAGAGATGTCTCCTTATGCACCTCGTATTGTGACTATTCATATCAAACAAGAACAAATTAAAGATGTCATTGGACCGGGAGGCAAAATTATTAAAGATATTATTGCACGTACCAATGTCCAAATCGACATCACAGACGACGGCAAAATCAACATTGCGTCTTCTGATTCACACGCTGTGGAACATGCCATTTCTATCATCCAAGACATTACAAGAACTGCCGAAATTGGGCATATTTATTTGGGCAAAGTGCAAAAAATTGTTGAATTTGGTGCTTTTATTGAAATTTTTTCTGGAACAGAAGGACTGTGCCATATTTCAGAAATTTCAGACAAGCGCATTCGTGCTGTCGATGATGTTCTGCAAGAAGGTGACGAAGTCTTGGTAAAAGTACTTGATATCGACCCTAAAAGTGGAAAAATAAGACTTTCTCGCCGCGAAGTATTAAACGAAGACATTGAAAAATACCGCAAGTAGTTAATAATAGTTAAGAAAAAAAGGGGGGGATCTTATGACCCGTATTACCTATTCATCAACTGCCAACCAAGACATGACATCCATTTATCAAGCTTTTGAGTCTGCATTAGCAGATCTTAAGTCTGCATCAGAAAAAGCATTTGCAACATCCGTTCAAAACGCTGACTTGTGGTTAGAAAAAAAATGTCCTTACGATTCTCGCTTAACAGTTGGACGATTTAAGCTTACGCAGGCAAACACATTGAATGATTTGTTTGCTAAAAGCAAGCAAGCACAACGTGTTTTTGCAGAAAAACCATGGCAATACCGGGTGTCGCTGTGTCAAAAAGCAGCGCAGTTAATTCAAGAACAATTGCCATATTTAGCTGCTGTAGTGTCTTTTGAAACAGGAAAAAACAGACTAGAAGCATTAGGCGAAGTACAAGAAGCGGTAGATTTATTTTTGTATTACGCCAAACAATTAGAAGACGCGCAAGGATACATTAAACCTTTGGCGCAGCTATCAGCTCAAGAATCAACTCAAAGTATCTTAAAACCT